>ERZ842401.334-NODE-334-length-67142-cov-5.549719_pt1 | contig 67142 bp, 64 predicted proteins | sample MGYA00521270_ERZ842401 | MGnify/ENA primary metagenome ERZ842401 (study PRJEB31892, sample SAMEA3878208) | bioreactor metagenome | biome: Moose rumen | place: Sweden | collected 2011-10 | study: EMG produced TPA metagenomics assembly of the PRJEB12797 data set...
TATTGACGATGATAACAACGAAAATTTAACCGGCTGGCCTGCAACTGAAAAAGCTCTCAACGATTCAGTTAATCGCGTTGGAGTTCATGGACATTTTAAAACAGTTGATGAGGTAGAGGCGTTTATAGATGCTAACTATTGATATTTTAAATAGTTTTGGGCATGATATTAAAAAACTTAAGAAGCGAGGGTATGATTTAAAACCTCTTTGGGAAGCTGTAAAAATAATACAATCTGGAGAAAAACTCCCTCCGCGTTATCGTGATCATCCTTTAATAGGGAATTGGAAGAGCCATCGAGATTGTCATATTAAAGGCGATTGGATATTAATTTATGCGATATTTAAGGATGAAAATATTTTACAGCTCGTTCGCACCGGGACTCATGATGATTTGGGGATCGAGTAATTTTAATTTTTTTTATTTCCCGTGTTGAAACAAAAATTTTATAAGTTGATATAACTCACGGAGCTTTAAATAATTTATAATTGGAGCGTGAATTTTTATGGCAACTGTAAATTTAAATTTTAGTGTCGATGAAAATATTTTGAAATTGGCAAATAAACATTTTGAAAATATCGGCTTAAATTTGAACGAGGCATTTAATAATTTTTTGCTTGATTCTATTGACGATGATAACAACGAAAATTTAACCGGCTGGCCTGCAACTGAAAAAGCTATTTACGATTGCGAACATAATATAAACATGCACGGGCCGTTTAATACTTTTGAGGAAATGATGGCGGATATATATGCTGACGATTAAGTATTCTAGTAGCTTCAAAAAAGATGTTAAATTATTGATTAAACGAGGATGGAATATAAATTTTATGGAAGAAGTTATTTATACGTTACGAAATAAAATAAAACTTCCTGAACGTTATCGTGATCACCAATTAGCAGGCGAGTTCAAAAATTACAGAGATTGTCATATTAAAGGCGATTGGGTATTAATTTACCGTGTGCTCGAAGATGAAGGCGTTTTACAGCTCGTTCGCACCGGGACTCATGACGATTTGGGAATTGATTAATTTTTAAATAGCAGCGCAACAACTTTTATTATATCCGCTCCCAAATTTGATGGGCTTTTGCGTGCCTCTTCAGGACTCGGATCAGTATCTTCACGAACTCCTAAAACTGAACAGGTACGCTCCTTTAAATCATCATTTTCCTTTAATTCCGGCATAAAACTCATAACGTTTAATAAAAAATTTTTAAGCTGTATCTTCTCTTTATCCGAAAGCCACACGCCTATAAATTCCCCGTAATATTCCGGCTCGTGTTCCGTTGGAAGATTTAAAGCCCGTTGCGCCTCAAGCCTCAAATTATCATCGTCACTCAATTTAAAATAATCGTTTAAACGCTGTCTCAATGGCTCAAATAATCTCTCCTCACGAGCAAACGTCAACGCGCAAATAAATTCCAGAACAAACGAAGCAATACGATACTCAGCAGATAATTTTGCACCTTGCTCCAACGGAATAAATAAAATTTTTTCATCCCATAAATATTCACGTCCAGAGATTCCCAAATCAGGATATATCTGCCAGCCTTCAACTTGAGCAGAGTCCACCATAATTTTACGTTCGCGGCCTTTTATTTTTCGTTCGGAATTTAATTCAGTCTTAATCTGCAATAACTCTCCAAGCTCCCCAAATGTCGAAATTAACGGGTCATCTTCTTTTTCATTTTTTGCGCGAATGTCATCAATAAATTTTTCAAAATCCGGACGATCTTCTGTTACTATCTCGTTCACAATTCTTTCTTCGTAACTTTCCTCAAGTCCAGACAAAAATACGTGCCACGCATCTTTTAACGGCTGAAACGGCTCTAAATTATCAAAAAAATTTAATATCTCAATCGTCGAAGATTTTTTATCAGGCTCAATCGTCGGATTGCTCGGAACATATGAAATTGTCATCGTATTTTTAGGCTTGCTCAAAATTATTCCGCCGGAACATAACTCTTTATAAATCGGCGTAAATTTCTGTAATAATTCATCTGAATACGGAATTTTTTTCTCACCAGGTTCGTGCAGCTTTTCACTCGTCCTCATTAAAGTAAATGCTGTCGCTGAAGGTAATGGCAATTTTGAATTTGCGTAAGAACTCAACATTATACATAACATGCCTTCCGGAACAGTGTTCATTCTTTTACACAACGCTAATAAATCATCGTCGGGCAACCAAATTTTTACGGCCAGCCATGTTATAAAACGTATTAAATTATCGCGCATGGCCTCCCATCGCATCAAATGCAATAATTTAAATGCGTCCGCTATACATATCCCCAAATCTAATTTATCGACAATGGCACGCCGTTCTATTCCGCATAACCATATTAACGGGTAACAAACATGATCAGGCACTCTGATTCTTCCGCCTGCTAACCATGTTAAATAAATTCCTCGCTGTAACGGGTCCATTTCTGCATATGAAGCGACTTCATTTTTTGGAATTTCATCGCCCTCGCTGGGAAATGCTACGGGTAAAGTTATGTCTATGCATGATGGTTCAGGAGTTGAGCTTTCACCGTTCGACCAATATGTTACGGGAGCTTGAACAACAAAATTATTTACTTGAATAAATCCTGTTCGTCCGCACCATCTTAATAAATTTGAAACTGCTTTTTTCTTTTCGGACTTATCACTATAACCGTAAGGCGATTCGTCTCCGGCAGGTGCAGCCGATGAATAAGTCGCTCCGGAAGCTTTGGCGGCATCAGTAACAGGTTTTGCAGTGAGCACAATTTTTTTATTTTCGTCATCATCATTATTATTTTTACCGTTATCATTTTGGGCATTGCCATTTAAATTTTGTTCGGCCGAATCACCAGAATTATTATTATTATTATTATTTTGCTGGCGTAAAAATATCCCCACTGCTACTGCAACAAATAAACCTATTACGAGATAAAGCATTTAAAAATTTTTCTCCAGTCCTAATTTAAATTTTATAAAATCTCAACAGTATATTTTTTTAGCATCTTAACAGGATTATATGAAATTTTTGCCTCGCGCAATCCTGCTTCTCCTAAATCTTCTTCACGATTTGCATATTTATATTTCGCGCAGGAATTTCTCAGAAATAAATTATTTATCGCCTGATAACTCCCAGCATATTCCGAAAAAGCTTTTTCAAATTTTATATTTATATTTTCGTCATCTAATTCTTCGGCTATAGTGTAAGCAATAATTTTATTTTCAATTTTTATTATTCCCCCTGAAAATTTAAACTCGTTCCATTTTTCGAGAGCTGTTTTTATTGCGTTATCCTCATCCAAAAGTGAAGCAACTTCATCAGAATTTAAATTTAAATCTCTATGCTCGCGCCACACCTCCTGAAAATTAATCAGCTCATCAAAATATTCAGGCGTTAAATTATAATAATCCCATTCGTAACCATCCAAAAATGTACGCACTCTGTTACGTTTATGAGCGAATTTTTTACCCTTTAAATTTATCAGCTCATCAACTAAATAAATATATTCGTCCTGATCGGGTTCAGAAATTAATTTAAATTTGTCGTTATTCTGAAGTTTTTCCGCGTAAAATTCCGGCATATCGTAAATAAAATTTATATTTTCAGATTTGAAATATTTCGGATTAAAAATTTTTTCGCAATTTCCAACAGGCCCGCACATTCCCGAATATTCATCGCTAAATCTCAACCAGCATAAATTATTAATTTCGTCATAAGCTATTTTTACAGGGTATGCTTTTTGCCACAACCATAAAGCAGAAAAACTATATTCAGCGTAATGCACAGGTGAAGAATTATAAAATTTATCGTATTTGTTTTTGTCGTCCCAACTTAAATTTTTAAATTCCAACATGATTAAAAAAAATTATTTCTCCTTGAAAATTTTATTTTTATATTTTACACGTAAGCATATTATTTAAATTTTTAATTACAGGCATAACGCAAATAAAAAATAACGATCCTCAAATTAAAATTTTTAAAATGAGAACCGTCACATAATTTTAAATTAAAATCCCCGAAATTATAATACTTTGTCTTTAAGCTCTTTGCCGGGACGAAATACAGGGACTTTTTTAGCTGGAATGTGTACAACTTTCGTCGGGTCTTGAGGGTTACGGCCTTCACGGGCTGCGCGCTCACGAACTTCAAAAACTCCAAATCCTACAAATGTGCACTTATCTCCTTTTGAGAGAGCATCCTCAATCGTCTTAAATACTTCATCAACAACTGGAGCAACATCTTTTTTTCTCATTTCAAGTTTAGCTGTAATACTGTCAATTAATTCTGCCTTTGTCAAGCAAAATACACCTCCTGTTTAAATTTTCTGCATTTTATCAGCTTTTATTAATAACGCAATATTTTACGGGGTTTATAAATTTTCATTTGACAATATTTTATTTGTGTTCTAAAATTTCCCCTGTTGTTGCGAGACAATAATTTAATTTAAAGTTCCATGATAGCTCAATCGGCAGAGCGGGTGACTGTTAATCACTAGGTTCCAGGTTCGAGTCCTGGTCGTGGAGCCATTTTTTTTATTTATGTGCTTCTCGTGAAAATTTTTCATTTATGCATGTCGAGAAAAATATTAAAATATTTCATGAACAAAAATAAAAATATTAAAAATATTCCAGGCGTAATAATTTCAGCTCCGTCCAGCCATTCCGGAAAAACTGTAATAACTTGCGCGTTGATCTCAAAATTTATTCAGATGGGTTTAAAAATTTCTGCTTACAAAATCGGCCCGGATTATATCGATCCTGGATTTTTAAAATTTGCGAGCAATTCAGACGTTTATAATTTAGACAGCTGGCTAATGAACAAAAATAATTTATGTGAACTGTTTTATAACACGTCCCAAAATTCTGATCTCGCAATTATTGAAGGTGTTATGGGATTATTTGACGGCGGAGAAAATTCTACGGCAGAGATCGCAAAATTATTAAATATTCCCGTAATTCTCGTAATTGATTCAAAATCAGCAGGTGAAAGCGTTGCGGCGTTGGCTTTTGGGTTTAAAAATTATGATCCTTGTTTGAATTTCGCAGGAGTAATTTTAAATAATATCGGCTCGGAAAATCACGAAAAAATTATTTTTAACGCACTCAATAAAATTAATATTAATATTAAAATTCTCGGAACAGTTTACCGCGATAAAAATTTAATTCTGCCGGAACGCCATATGGGTTTAACTCAAGCTCAGGAAATTAATTTAAATAATTTAAATCTCAACCTGCAAAATATAAAAAATATAAATTACGATGAAATATTAAAAATTTCGCATGAGACCAAACAAATTAAATTTACACGCTCGAAAATTATTACGCATCATAAAAATATTAAAATCGCTGTTGCTTTAGATGAAGCATTCTCATTTTATTACGCTGAAAGTTTAAGCACACTCGAAAAATTCGGAGCAGAATTAATTTATTTTAGTCCGTTGCGTGATAAAAATTTACCGGCCGGAATTAACGCTATTATTTTAGGCGGAGGCTACCCGGAATTACACGCAAAATATTTATTTGAAAATTTCTCAATGCGAAAAAATATTTTTAATTGCGGGCTTCCAATTTATGCAGAGTGCGGAGGATTTATGTATTTATGCGAAAGTTTAACGGATTTTGATAATAATAAATTTGAAATGGCCGGATTAATAAATTTTGATTGCGTCATGAATAAACGCCCTGTTATTGGTTATGTCGAGTGCGAAGCCCTGAATAATAATTTAATTTGTAACGCCGGCAAAAAAATACGCGGACATGAATTTCATTTTTCTTCGATGTCCACGCATGTAAATATAAATAAGGACAGATATACCGCATTTAAGATTTTACGCCGTAACAGCGAAATTTCATATTATGGAGGCTACTCAAATAATAATATTTTGGCTTCATATGTTCATATAAATTTTTTCGGAAATTATGATTTAGCTGAAACTTTCATAAATCGTTTATAAATTTCAATCGTTTTATTTGCTGAAATTTCCGGCGCAAAATTATTTTTTACAACTTCGAGAGCGTTATTAATTAAATTTTCACGTTCAGAATTATTCATGTTTAAAATTTTTTCGATGTTTTCCGCAAAATTATTCACGTCATCAACTTTTGAAATTAGGCCGTTATATTCATGTTTTATAAATTCCGTAAATGGCCCGATGTCCGAAACTATTACGGGTAAACCTGATGAAAGAGCTTCAAGTAATGCAATGCTGAAACCTTCTGAACGAGACGGCATCACAAAAACATCACTTGCCCATAAATACGGCTTTACATCTTTCACAAATTCATCAGGCAAAATTATTTTTATTCCTAAATCTTCAGCGAGTTTTAAATATTCTTCCCGTTTACCTTTTTCACCGTCGCCGCCGATCAAAGCGAGTTTAATATTTTTATGAGATTTGTAAACTTGTGCGAAAGCTTTTATTAAAACGTCGAAGCCTTTACGATAAATATATATTCCCATTCCGGAAATTAATATTTCGTCGTCGCTAACATTTAATTTTTTCCGCAAATTTTTACGGGTTAAATCATCGCGCTTAAATTTATTTGCATCGACCGGATTATAAACGACCGAAATTTTTTCAGGGTTAATATTTTGATTCTGCACCATGTAATTTTTAACCCATTCGGAGCAGGCTATACAGTGAACGGAATTTTTATAATATTTTGCTTTGGCCGGCTTATCGAAAGTTGAAATAACCGGGACATTTAAATTTTTGCTCCAAAATCCCGCGATCATTGCTGCCGAAGATAATCGAGTGTGAATAATGTCGGGCTTAAAATTTTTTACAACGCTTTTGAATCCCGGTGAAAATATTGGCACACTTGCAATTAACGGCTTGAAGGTTAAAGTTTTTATTTTGAAGTCTTCAGCAGTCCGTTCAACATAACCGCCTGGACGACATAACAAAGCAGATTCAACGCCAAAATTTTCGAGTAATTTTATATGTTCGAGATAAGGCACGAGCCACGATAAAGTATTACAGTCTATATAATGAAGTACACGCATTTTAAATTTTGATTATTATATTAAATATTTACGCCGGAATTTTTAAATTTTTTAATTACATCGTTCATCGACATAAATCCAATTTCGCGGGCGATTTCTTTGCCGTCAGAATTTTTAAAAATCAAAACCGGAACATAACGAATATTATATTTTTTCACTAAATCCTGATTATCTTCCAGATATAAATGCGAAGTCTTCAAGCTCTGATAATTTTTGTTAAGCTCTTTAAATACTTTTAACATTTGAGCGCAGGCCGGACAATCTTTTGTTGAGAGCATCATTAATTCCGGTTTGGAATCTGCGAAACAAACGCCGGCAGAAATTAATAAAAACGAGCAGATTAAAAATATTTTACGCATGATTTTATTACGCTCCTTTATAAATTTATAAATTCCTGAAAATTGTAACATTACAAAATGAATTTTATCAGAATGAATTAAATTTTATAATTTGTTTAAATACGGCGTGCAACAGGAGGTTTTTATTTTATGATCTGGAGATTATATTATCAATTTTTAAAATTCGGTTGCTTCACATTCGGCGGAGGCTGGAGCATTGTCGCTCAAATGAAAGAAATTTACGTCGACAAACAAAAAATTATTACTGACGAGGAGTTATTGGACATTACGAGCATCGGCAGAAGTTTACCCGGAACAATGATCGGAAATATTGCGATGATGTTCGGTTACAGAATGGCCGGAATTTTAGGCGGATTGGCTTGCGTGTTCGGAATGATTACAGCTCCGTTTATAGTATTGATTTTGATCACAAGTTTTTACGCTGCATTCCAAAATAATTTAATTGTAGCTTCGGCCATGAAAGGTTTGCGCTGTGCAGTTGCTCCGATAATTATAGCGGCATTGTTCGGAATGATAAAAGGTGCATTTAAATTGCCTGCGTGCTATTTGGTGGCGTTAATCTCATTTGGATTATTTTTTTATGTTAGCTGTGTGTGGCTTGTAGTAATTGGAGCGGTTTGCGGTTTTATAATTTGCGAATATTACGAGAAAACAAATAAAATTAATGCTTAACGTTACGAACGTTCCGCCCAGAAACTATTAACTATTAGGGGATGAAATTTAAAAAATGTTATATATAAAATTATTTTGGAGTTTTGTAAAAATTGGCTTTACGAGTTTTGGGGGGCTTTCAATGATCCCGTTAATTTCCAGCGAAATGATTTCACATAATTGGATGACAGCTCATGAAGTTTCCGACATAGTAGCAATTGCAGAAATGACACCCGGCCCGCTTGGATTAAATTGCGCTACGTTCGCAGGAATGAAAGCAGGGGGATTGCTCGGAGCATTTTTCGCGAACATGGGAGCATTATCGCCGACATTTATTTTAAGCACATTGGCAGCGATGTTTTTCGCGCATTTCAAGGACAGCAAATATTTAAATAAAATTATGATCGGAGTACGTCCTGCATGTATTGGAATGGTGGGCGGAGTTTTATTGCAATTATCCGGCGCAAATTTTACGGATATTGTTACGGGAATTTTGGGGATTGCGGATTTAATTTTGTTAATTAAGTTTAAATTTTCAATTCCGAAAGTATTATTATTAAACGCAATAGCAGGAATAATTTTATTTAGAGTATTTGAATTTTGATGAAGATCAAAAAAAATCCCGGAGATAAATAATTAAATCCGGGAAAATAATTTTAATTTTAACTTTAATCTTAATTCAAAATATTAACGCGCTGGATTCTTTAAAAATTTTGCACCCGGCACGTTACAGATCGGACATTTATCAGGAGCACTGCCCTCGTGAACATATCCGCATACAGGACACACATACCAGTCTGTATCCTTGCCTTTGAGTGAGTCGAGATTCTCAAGAGTTTTTTTGTATAATGCTCCGTGTGCTTTTTCGGCTTCGTTCGCTAAATTAAAACTCGTTTTAGCCTTTGCATTTCCTTCGGTTTCGGCATCCTTTATAAATTCCGGGTACATCGTTGTAAATTCGTAAGTTTCACCGTCAAGAGCTGCTTTTAAATTTTCTGCTGTAGAATTAATTCCGCCCATAGTTTTAAAATGTGATGTGGCGTGTAAAGTTTCAGCCGAAGCAATAGCCCTGAACATTTTTGCGACTCCTGGAAAGCCATCTTTTTCAGCTTGATCGGCAAATGCTAAATATTTCCTGTTAGCTTGTGATTCTCCTGCGAAAGCGTTGGCCAAATCCTGCATTACTTTGCTCATAATTTTTCCCCCCGTAAAAATTTAATCTGGATATTATACCAGCCTTTGCGAATATCTTTTAAAAAATTAAATTTCTGATATTATTTTGAAAATTCTAAATCTAAACAGGAGGGAATTAATTTAATTATGTACGAAATAGTTTTAATACGTCACGGCGAAAGCGCATGGAACAAAGAAAACAGATTTACCGGCTGGACTGATGTTCCTCTCTCAGAAAAAGGAATCAACGAAGCAAGAGAAGCAGGAAAATTATTAAAATCCGAAAATTTTAAATTTGATTACGCTTTTACTTCCGTTTTGAAACGCGCTATTAAAACTTTATGGCTCGTCCTCGAAGAAATGGATTTAATGTGGATTCCCGTTGAGCATTCATGGAAATTAAACGAGCGTCATTACGGAGCATTGCAGGGATTAAATAAAGCGGATACAGCCGCAAAATATGGAGACGATCAAGTAAAAATTTGGAGACGCAGTTATGATATTCAACCGCCGAAGCTCGAAATTTCAGATGAAAGATTTCCCGGAAATGATCCAAAATATTCAGGCTTGAATAAATATGAACTGCCTTTTACTGAATGTTTAGCCGATACAGTTTCGAGGGTTGTGCCGTTCTGGATTGACAAAATTGTCCCGGTTGTTAAGTCCGGCAAAAAAATTATTATCGCAGCTCACGGAAATAGTTTGAGAGCACTCGTTAAATATCTTGATAACGTTTCGGAAAAAGAAATTACAGAATTAAATATCCCGACTGGTGTGCCGCTGGTTTATGAGCTTGATGAAAATTTAAAACCGATTTCGCACAAATATCTCGGAGATGCTGAAGCGATCGCTAAAGCTCAGGCAGCCGTCGCCAATCAGGGTAAAGCGAAATAATTTAATTTAATATTTAATATAATATTTATGTTGTTGGAGGAATAATTTTTTATTATGCATTTTTCAGACAGAATCCAGGCGTTAAAAATTTCACCTATAAGGCGTTTAATTCCTTATGCCGATGCAGCTGTCGCAAAAGGAAAAAAAGTTTATCGCTTAAATATTGGGCAGCCTGATATAAAAACTCCTCAAGAATATTTTGACGCTATAAAAAAATTTCATCCTGAAGTTGTAGCTTATTCAGTTTCGCAAGGTATTCCGGAATTACGCGAGGCCATCAGCAATTATTATAAATCTTGGAATATCCCGTATGATCCTAGCGATATTTATATAACCAGTGGCGGGAGTGAAGCATTATCATTTGCAGTAATGATTTTATGTGATCCAGGTGATGAGATTTTAGTGCCTGAACCTTTTTACGCGAATTATAATACTTTTGCAAAATTGGCACTTGCAAATTTAAAACCGATTCCGACGAAAGCAGAAACGGGATTTCATTTGCCGTCCGAAGAAGTTATTGAAGGTTTAATAAATTCGAGAACTCGCGCAATTTGGATGTCTCATCCCTGCAATCCTACCGGAGCAATTTACACGCCTGATGAAATTAATATGTTGACTAGAATTGCGAAGAAGCACGATATTTTTATTATTGCCGATGAAGTTTATCGCGAATTTGTTTACGAAGCTGGGGAATTTATGAGCTTCGGCCATGTTAAAGATGCTTTAGACCGGGTGATAATGGTTGATTCGCTTTCAAAACGTTACAGCGTTTGCGGTGCTAGAGTTGGGAGCATTGCGATCAAGAATAAAGAATTTTTAGCGGAAGTCATGAAATTATGTCAGGGCAGGTTATGTGTTTCAGCTGTTGAACAATTTGCAGCGGTGAATTTGTACAACACTCCAAAAAATTATTTACAGGAAGTCAACAAAGAATATAAAGCGCGTCGAGATGTTTTATATAATGACCTGAAAAAAATTAACGGAGTCGTCTGCCACGAACCTAAAGGGGCATTTTATGCAATGGCAAAATTTCCGGTTGACAGTTCGGAAAAATTTATAATTTGGATGCTTGAAAATTTTGATGTAAACGGCGAAACGATGATGGCATCTCCCGGAAATGGTTTTTACGCTGATCCCAACGATGGAATTAACGAAATGAGAATGGCCTATATTTTAAAATCTGAAGACCTCGAAAAGGCATTAAATATTTTAAAGCAGGCTATTGAAGCATATCCCGGCAGAATTTAAAATTTAAATTATGAGTTTATTCAGTTCTATTCCGGCAGGAGGAACGGTTTTTAATTTCCTGGCAGTTTTAATCGGCAGTTTTATCGGACTTACTGTCGGGAAATTTTTTCCGGAAAAGTTGCAGCGCGAAATTTTTAACTGTTTGGGATTATTTACGATTTACGTCGGGATCAGCATGGCTCTTAAAATGCAAAATTCAAACGCTGTATTATTGAGTTTAGTTTTGGGTACGATAACGGGTAATTTTTTGGGGATCGAAAATGAATTAAATTCCTTAGGCGACAAAATAAAAAATAAATTACATGCGAAAGAATCAAAATTTACAGAGGGTTTTGTGACGGCGACATTATTATTTTGTGTTGGTTCAATGGCAATACTCGGAGCATTTGAGGACGGTTTAAAACATAATCCTTCAATTTTGATCACAAAAGGTGTAATGGATGGCATAGCATCAATATTATTTTCGAGTGCGTTAGGTCTTGGCGTAATGTTTTCTGTTTTCCCGTTAATAATTTATCAGGGCGGATTAACTTTTTTAGCTTCGCTTTTAGCACCGTTCATAACGCAAAATATTTACGCTGATATATCTGGCATCGGTGGCTTGATGATAATCGGAATAGGCACGAATTTACTGGGCGTAACAAAATTAAAATTATCTGATATGTTGCCGGGATTAATTTATATAGTTTTGCTATCAAGAATTTTTTAAAATTTAAAATTGGGGGTTGACAAAATAAAATGACTGCGCTTAAATCATCACATCACATCACATCACCTATTAATGTCCCTGAAGTAAATCATGATCTTGATGAAATTCATGTAACTTTGGGAGTTTACGATCCTACCGGGAAATATTCGCAACATGCCGGGGTCGTGATGACTTCGATTTTTGAAAACACTCATAACCCGGTGACCGTTCATATTTTGCACGATGAAACTTTGACGGAAGACAACAAAAATAAGTTTATACGAACTGCCGAAAAATATAATCAAAAAATAGATTTAATAGACGTTAGAGAACGTGTAAAGAAGCTTCCTAAGCATGTAATAAATTTTTTTAGAGAACAATATTCTTCGCTTGGGACGTTTTATAGGTTTTTTATATTTGATTTACTGAAATTTGACAAAATAATATATTTGGATTGCGATATTGTTGTGAATCTTGATATAAAAGAATTATGGCAGATCGATATAAAAAATTATTGTTTAGCTGCAATATTAGATAAACCGCTTCAAAGTACTCCAAAATTTTCGCAATACGCAATAGGTTTCAAAATGTATAACATGGACATCGCATCATATTTTAATGCTGGGGTTATAGTATTTAACTTGTCTGAAATACGTAAACTCAATTTAAACATTATTGAAGAAGCTACAAAATATTTCAAGCGCTATTCTCATATATTATCATTCAGTGATCAAGATTTTTTAAACGCGTTTTTTCACGATTCGGTTAAGCTCATTGATGAAAAGTTTAATAAATTTAATAGATTTTTGCCGGTCACAGATGAAGAAGCTCAAAATATCATTATGCACACTACTCCATACGAGTTCAGAGGCTGGGCAATGCACGGAAAAATTTATCAAAAATATTATTGGCTGAATTATTTAAAATCTGCATGGGGTGAAAATAAATCTCCGGCCGAAATGGTAGAAATATTAACTGAAGCCGCAAATATTCCGCAAAAAATCCAGTATTCAAAATTCATGAGCATTTACACAAGAAGCATAAAACATATAAAAGGCATATTCAAATTATTAACGGCAGAATTAAAATACAGAATTACTCATAAGAATTAAAAATTTAACAGCCTGTGATAATATTTGCAAGTAAATTATACAAATTATCAGGAGGCAAAAATTTTTTAAATGGATCAAAAAGATTATAAAGATACTTTAAATTTGCCCGTCACAAATTTTCCGATGCGCGCTAATTTGGCAAAACGCGAACCGGGATTTTTGGAATTTTGGCACGATAATGATATTTATCATAAAGCCCTCGAAGCTCGTCATAATTCAAAAGAGCATTTTATTCTGCATGATGGTCCGCCCTATGCTAACGGAGATATTCATATCGGGACGGCGTTCAATAAAATTTTAAAAGATTTCATCCCGAAATTTAAAACAATGTCCGGGATTTATGCTCCGTATGTTCCCGGCTGGGATACTCATGGCCTGCCTATCGAATTAAGATCGCTCAAAGATGGTGGCTTCTCAAAATTAGGAGCCGGAATCGATCCCGTTGAACTTCGGAAACGCTGCAAAGAAACTGCATTACACTATTTAAATATTCAGCGCGAAGAATTTAAACGGCTCGGAGTTTTAGGCGAATGGGATCACCCATATATTACGCTTGATCCGAATTATGAATATTTAGAATTAAATGCATTTGCCGAAATGGTCGAGAAAAATTTAATTTATCGCGGATTAAAGCCCGTATACTGGTGCACAGATTGTCAAACAGCTTTGGCCGCCGGTGAAATTGAATATTGGGACGAATCTTCACCATCGGTTTATGTTGCTTATCCGATTCCAGAAATTAAAAATAAATTCCCGGAGTTTTCGGACAGAGAAATTTATATTGTGATCTGGACCACAACCCCCTGGACATTGCCTTCAAGTGCCGGCGTTGCGTTGCATCCAAATTATAATTACGGATTTTATGAGCATGACAATAAAATTTATATATTCGCCGAAGGTTTAAAAAATTCCGTGAGCGAGAACACTGGAATTAATTTCGGTGATGCCTTGAAAATTGTAAAGGGTGCAGACCTCGAAAAATTAAAAGCCGTTCACCCGTTTTACGACGATAAAGAAATTTTAATTGTGTTGGCCGATTATGTAGAACTCGAAACTGGCACGGGTTGCGTACATACTTCACCAGGACACGGCGTTGAAGATTATGAAACGGGCGTGCGTTACGGCTTAAAAGTTTACAGCTCCGTAGATCATTCCGGACATTTTGAAAAAAATATGCAGATTGTCGGAGGTATGTCGCTCGAAGAAGGCGGAAATAAAGCGATCGAATTAATTAAATCTCGTGGCAGATTGTTGGGACTTGGGAAAATTTTGCACAGTTATCCGCACTGCTGGAGATGCAAAAAGCCCGTAATATTCCGCGCAACTGATCAATGGTTTATAAATGTTTCGGAATTTAAGGAGCAAGCATTAAATTTAATCGACAACGAAATAAAATGGATTCCAGACTGGGGACGCGACAGAATTTTTAACATGGTAAGTTCTCGTTCTGACTGGTGCATATCTCGTCAAAGAGTTTGGGGGATTCCAGTCCCTGCAATTCGCTGCAAAGATTGCGGAGCTTTCACGCTTACACCCGACAGAATAAAATTGCTCGCTGAAAAAGTAAAAACATCTGAGGACGGTACATCAATTTGGTGGCGCGAAGATTTAAAAAATTTATTCGGCGATCTTGCTAAATGTGATCACTGCGGCTCTGAAAATGTTGAAAAAGATTCTAATATTTTAGATGTCTGGTTTGATTCTGGAGTGTCACATATTTCAGTTTTAAATGAAAAATTTGGATTGTCATGGCCGTGCGATATGTATTTAGAGGGCAGCGACCAGCATCGCGGGTGGTTTCAATCTTCGTTATTAACTGCTACAGCGATCAAGGGACATGCACCATATAAACAAGTTTTAACGCACGGTTTTACGCTTGATGGAGAAGGCCGTAAAATGTCCAAATCAATTGGCAATACAGTAGCTCCCGGAGATGTAATAAAGGAATTTGGCGCGGATATTTTGAGGTTATGGGTTGCATCGAGTGATTACAGAAACGATGTAAGAATTTCGAAGACAATTTTAAAAACTTTGTCCGAAACTTATAGGCGTATTCGTAACACGTCCAGATTTTTGCTGGGGAATTTACATGATTTTAAGCCGGCCGAAAATAAAATTAATTACGAGAATTTATTACAAATTGATAAATGGATTCTCGACAGGTTGCAGCATATTATAAGCAAATCTCAAACGGCTTACGAAAATTATGAATTTCATATCCCTGTTAATTTAATTCATTCGTTCTGCGTAAATGAGTTGAGTGCGTTTCATTTGGATATAAGCAAAGATCGTTTATATGTTGAAGATAAAAATTCTTTAACCAGGCGTAGCGCACAGACTGTAATGTGGGAAATTTTAACGGCCATGACGAAAATTTTAGCGCCGATTTTGAGTTTTACGGCAGAAGAGATTTGGCAGGAAATGAAAAATATTGATCCGAATTTACAGGAGAGTATATTTTTATCAGATTTCCCGAAATGCGACGAATCAAAAATTAACGATGAATTAAATAATTTATTTGACGAAGCTCAAAAATTAAAAGGTGCTGTTAGCCGTTGTCTTGAAATTATGCGAGCCGATAAAATAATAGGGACATCACTTGAAGCAGCTGTACAAGTTAAAAAATCTGACGAGCTTAAAATTTTAATTGATTCGTTCACGCCCGAAGAATTAGCGGACATAGTGATCGTTTCAAAATTTGAATGGGTCGGCGAAAATAATAATTTAAATCTCGCGAAAAATTTCCATGATGATTTAACGGGAATTGATCTCGCTGCAGGTTTCACGGCTGGGACGAAATGCCCGCGCTGTTGGAAATATTCAGATAAGCCCAATAAAAATAATTTATGTCCGAGATGTGCGCATGTTCTGCACGAGGATTAATTAATAATTAAATTTTAAATTAGCTTCCTGAAAATATCGGGGAGCTTTTTTTATTAATAATAATGATTTGCAATAAAAATTTACTGGTGATATGCTCTCACGGGAATTTTATTAAATATTAAATTTAGAAGGCAGGAATTTCATGTTTAAAATTTCAAATGGTGAAAAAACTTGCGAATTTGAAAGCGGAGTAAAAATTTATGATGTTCTTAAATCTTTGGGACTCGATAATAAAAAATTAATCGCAGGAAAATTAAACGGTAAATTATTAGATTTGTCGCGCGAAATATCCGAAGGCGGAGAAATTGAAGCAGTTAATACAGATTCTCCCGAAGGTTTAGAAATTTTAAGACATTCGACAGCGCATTTAATGGCCGAAGCTATAGAAAAATTATATCCCGGTACAAAATTCGGAATAGGTCCGGCAATTAAGGACGGATTTTATTATGATCTCGATATAGCTGGAGATATTACTATTACTGAACAGGATTTCTCAGCGATTGAAGCCGAAATGAGAAAATTATCAGGTGCAGCCGAAAAAATTACGCGCGAAGATTTGCCAAAAGACGAAGCGTTAAAATTTTTTGAGTCACGCAACGACAATTATAAAACTGAATTAATTAACGAGATCGATGCGCCTACAGTTTCGATTTATAAACAAGGAAATTACGCAGATTTATGCAGAGGTCCTCATGTTCCAGATACATCGAAAGTAAGAAATTTTAAATTATTATCAGTGGCGGGAGCTTATTGGCGCGGCAGCGAAAAAAATAAAATGCTTACAAGAATTTACGGTACAGCCTTCGCAAATCCTGACGAATTAAAAGAATATTTAAAACGAATGGAAGAAGCTAAATTACGCGACCATAGAAAACTGGGCAAAGATTTGGATTTGTTCAGCCTGCACGAAGAGGGGCCGGGCTTTCCGTTCTTTCATCCTAAAGGCGTGACGATAATGAACACTTTAATAGATTTTTGGAGGCGCGAACATCTTAAGCGCGGTTATCTTGAAATTAAAACGCCTCAAATTTTGGATCGTGATTTATGGATCAGGTCTGGTCATTGGGATCATTATCGCGAAAATATGTATTTAACGGAAATTGATGGGAAACCTTATGCGATAAAACCGATGAATTGTCCGGGCAGCATTCTGGTTTATAAAACGCAGTTAAGAAGTTACAGAGATTTGCCGTTGAGGCTTGCGGAGCTTGGAATTGTTCACCGTCATGAACGCAGCGGAGTTTTACACGGATTAATGCGCGTTAGATGTTTTACGCAGGACGATGCACACACGTATATTGAACACGCAAAAATAAAAGAAGAAGTAACGGAAATTATGAACCTCGATAAATATGTTTATAATGACGTATTTGGTTTTAAATATTCCGTTGAGCTTTCGACTCGTCCAGAAGATTCAATGGGAACTGACGAACAATGGGAGACGGCAGAAAATGCTTTACGCGAAGCACTTGAGAGCACAAATACCCCATATACTATTAATCCTGGCGACGGAGCATTTTACGGTCCTAAAATTGATTTTCATCTCGAAGATTGTCTCGGCAGGACTTGGCAATGCGGTACGATTCAATTAGATTTTCAATTACCCGGACGTTTTGAAGTTACGTATATAGGTGAAGACGGTGCTGAACATACGCCGGTATTGCTTCATAGGGTAGTGTTCGGGAGCGTTGAAAGATTTTTGGGGATTTTAATTGAACATTATGCCGGAGCTTTTCCGTTTTGGCTTGCACCTGTTCAGATTGAATTAATTACGGTTTCGGAAAATCATTTGAAGTACGCTGAAGATTTGAAAAATAAATTAATTGATTCCGGTTTCAGAGTTGATATTGATAAGCGTAACGAAAAATTAGGGCGTAAAATTCGAGATGCTCAATTACAAAAAGTCCCGTATATGTTGATAATCGGCGATAAGGAATGCGAAAATAATTTAATGTCTGTTCGTGAACGTTCAAAAGGCGATCTTGGCAGTATGAATTTTGAAGAGTTTAAAAATTTGTTGAATCAGGAGTTTAACCCAATTCACTAAAATATAAAAATATAAAAAATAAAAAGTCCCGGCGAAATTTTACCGGGATTTTAATTCAGAGATTTTTTACGCATTCCGCCCAAAACTCTGCAGCATTTGAATTTCCCATTAAATTTTTTGCGCTCGTCAATCTTGAATCTATTTCATTTTTAAAATTTTCGTCTGTTAAATATTTTTCCAGCTCATTTACAATTTTTTCGGGCTGAGCATCACCGCAAATTAATTCCGGGTATATCGGTTTTACACTTAAATAATTCGGGATCGAAATTTTTTTTACGTGAACCAGTTTTTTTAATAGCCAATGTGTAAATTTTTTCATGTTGTAAATTACTACCATGAATTTATTTAATAACATCGCTTCAACTGCTACAGTTCCGGACACTCCTGCTACTGCCAAAGCTCCCGACATTAATTCGCGTCCTTCATGTTCCCAAATGTCATATTTATATTTTGAAACTTTTTCACGCAGAATCTGAGCTAAATCATCCGACAATCCCCGCGCAACCGAAAATACCGGCCTGTAATTTTTTTCTCGTAATATTTCAGCCGTCTTTAATAATATTTCCAAATGAAATTTTATGTCATATGCTCTGCTGCCGGGCATTAAAGCGATTACGGGATCATTTTTAAATCTGGTCGTAAATTTTTCGGTGAGCTTGTAATTTTTTAAGTCATGTACTAACGGGTGGGCAGTCCAATAAGATTTTGCACCGTGAGAAATTAAATACTCGTGCTCGAAATAAAATAAAGGCAGGCAGAAATCATAATCACGAATTAAATTTTTAACCCTTCCACTGCGCCACGCCCATACAGTTGGAGGCACTAAAGAAATTATTTTCCCGGAATATCCGCAACGCCTTAAATTTTTGGCAAGCATTAAATGGAAGTCGGGACTATCAATTAAAATTACTGCTACAGGATTTTTTTTTAAAATTTCGCGGGTCATGTCTTTTTTTAATTTAAATATTCTCGGTAATGCTGGAATAATTTCTATAAACCCCATTAATTTTAATTCGTCATAACTCCATGTAACAGTTCCGCCTGATTTTTCCCCGTTAATTCCCATCATTCCCCATATTTCTAAATCTGGAATTAATTTTAATATTTCCCGTATAAAATCACCCGCATAAATATCTCCGCTAACTTCTCCGCAACTTACAAAAATATTTTTATTATTCATGATTTATATTTATATCCCGAACACTGCAATTTTATATTTGTCTGCAAGATTAAAAAATTTTTCCGGCTCAAGTATTAAAGTGCGCCCGGATTCAACAGCTAAACATGTTAAACCAGCTTCGTGCATTCCGTTAAGAGTTACAGGCCCAACGGTCGGCAAATCGTAACGTAAATCCTGATCTTCTCGCATCATTTTTATTAAAACCCCGTGATGTATCAAACTCCCAGCGCGCTTTATCATCATGTCAGTCCCTTCCATCGCTTCGACTGCAACAACCGCACCATCAGCAATTATTACACCCTGCCCAAATGAACACGGCAAAGTTATTTTTAAAATATTTTTTCCGCATTCAATGTCTTTAAATTCTTGTTCGTTCGGTTTTCGTAAACTTAATTTCCCGGCTGAAGCTAAAAATTCCGGTAAAATCTGCCAATATGGAATAACTTTTAATCCTTCGCGCTCAAAAATTTCAACAACTGCACCCAGTAATGAATGATCATCTCTTAAACTGTTTTTTATAACTTGACGGGATAATTTATCAAACAATAACGGCAGTAAATATAATACCTTTTTTGAAATTCCTCCGGCCATTATTAAGGTATCAGCTCCCCATGATTTTATTTCCCGTAGACTTCTGCTTATTAATGGAGCTTTGAAACTTATTAATTTATCCGCATAAGGTCTCAAAATTTCCGGGTCATCTCTTATCGCAAGTATTAACGGCTTCGAGCCTTCGTTTTCAAATAATTTTTTTGCGATCTCTACTGGTAATAATCCATTCCCGGCGATTAATGCAATTTTCATTTTAAATTCTGTCAACCCTCAAAGAAAAATATACTGCTAAAACAGCAAATACTATATTTGGACACCAGCCAGCTACAAACGGCGGAATATTCCCGGATTCCCCAAACGCCCGGCATAACGACATAACTACATAATACGCAAATACAATAACGACACTTATACCAAATCCAACACCACCGCCCGAACGTCCCCGCCTCGAAGCTCCAAACCCAGCACCTAAAACCGCCATTATTACGCACGCCCAAGGCACAGCAAGTTTTAAATGAAACATCACCCATAATTTTGATAAATCAGCACCGCCAATCCCGTCAGCATTTTTAATATATGTCCATAATTCATGCGCACTCATATCCGAAGGCTTCCGCGTGCTTCTCTCAAGTTGTGCCGGCGATAATCCTAAAGCTAATTTTTGCCGCTCAAATCTCAATAATAATTTTACTTCGCCTTCATCGTTCATCGTGTAAATTCTTCCGTCCTCGATCCACCATTGCATATCTTTATATATTCCGCTCTTCGCTGTTATAGTGTTCGATAATATTCCATCTTCAAAGTCATTTAAAATTATTCCGCTCATTATGCCTTTATTAGTGTCGAGCTGATCTATATAGAGAACCCGTTTTAATTCTCCGCCATGCTCCTCGCGTAAAAATACTTTTTCTTGAACAGCTGAAGCCTGATTTTTCATGATTTCATATTTCATTAATTTATCTGCCGCAATTGAAGCCATTGGGACAAAAGTTTCATTTAAAAATAATGCTGTCACCGCTATTAAAACCGAAACCAAAAACACAGGGCGCAAAATTCTCATGAATGGAATGCCTAAAGATTTTAAAGCTATTAACTCACTCGAAGAATTTAAAGATGACATCCCCAACAATGTCGCCAATAATGAAGCCATCGGAATCGTTAATAAAATTACTTCAGGCAGTCTGTAAAAAAATAAACGCGTCACTACACTTAACGGAATCCCCTGCTGTATTATTAATTTAGCAGCTTGAAATAATAAATCTCCCGCAACAAATATTAATACAAAAATTAATACGCCAAAACAAAAAGGCCCGGCAGCTGAACCAATTATTAATTTATCCAGTAATCTCGATCTCATAATTTATATTTTTATTTATATTTATACTTATACTTCTCCGCTAAGTGCTTGAGCCGAATATTTACGGGTCATTGCTTCGCGTAAAGTCTCCACGAATTCCCGTGCAGTCGGCATCGTATCGCTCATTTCTCCATCAACTGAATTTGTGACGTGCATTATTGTTGCGTGTAAAAGTGATTCATAATTTGAAGCCAATGCGTTTATAAGTGACAGATGTCTCTCTACAACAGTTTCGGCCATTGTCGGCGAACATTCGGACAAAATTATTAACACTTGCATATCATCAAATTCAAAAATTGTATCTGAAATTCTTATGTCCTTTTTTATTAATCTGCAGTATGCTATAAACGCTTCATGATATGGAGTCATATCTTCATCCGGTAATAAATTCGGAAATACTACACGGATCAAAACTCCAGTTAATTCACGCTTATAACGTCCAGCCCTGTATAAATCTTCATCGAGCCGTATCAAACCGTAATTATATGTATGTAAACCTGTTTCAGGATCACGTAACATCATGGCCGAAGCATCGAGCTGTCCATTTTCTTCCGTTTCGTCTGCATCGTCACTGCTAGTCGGCAGAGCTTTATCCTTAAATTCAAAATAATATCTTTTGCCGTCATCGAGTTCTTTTCGTGAAATGTCCCAAAATTTTTCGTTTATTTCAACTGAACGACCTACGGGGCTGAAAAAATCTGACACTGGTTTATTTAAAATATTTTCTCGCTGAACATCTAAAACTTCCGCCATCTCTTCAGAAATATTTAAAATTATTCCTGCTGAATCAGTTATTACAAATTTTACGGGAATTTTTTTTACATCGTTCTCGATTCCGCTGCCAGCTTCCGAAGCGACGTGCGATGATTGATTATAAATTACAACGAGAGCGATCGCACCGCATACAGATAAAACTACTCCGAGCCATTCAAACATACGCGTCCCATATGATAAAGCCATCGGACATAAAATAATGCCTTGCGCTAATGCCTGTAACGGTATTAAACCCCCTGTTAATCCATTCATGTTAAACAAGCCGTATAAAACAGACATAACTATAAATAACATCCAGACCATTGCCCAAATTGACAGGTCTATATCTCCACCAGGAAAGCCCCCGCCTAAAAGTCTAGCGAGAGCCACCGTTAAAATTGCCATAACTGGAGGAATTGTGAACCAGCCCAAAATATTCGAGCCGGTTTTTTTTATATTGCTAGCGTTTAAATTATTCATGACAGTATAAAATTAAAATTATCTGTATCCGAGTTCTTCGCCTTGAGGATAGGTCAGCGCAAAATCTACAATTATCTCGGAACTTTTACCAGCCGGAATTTCTAACTCCCAAGTTAATATTTTTTGGGCGCTTAATTCTTTTTGTGCTGGAGTAATTTTTTTAATTTCAAGTTTAATTTTTTCATCAGTCGGAATCGGTAAACGATCTTTAACAATTATTTTTCTGGTTGAATCCGTGCCGTTGTTGATTATTAATTTATATCCTGAAGTTAAAACTCCGCTGAACCATGATGTACCAGTTTTTTCGATTATAGGTTCTTTCTTAATTGTAATTTGATCTATATAGCCAAATTCTATTTTATGTTGGGCCTGTTTGGATTCAGTTAAATTAATTTTTCCAGCTGGACGGCCGTCAATAAATAATTCTGTCATGGCCGGTATTAAACGTTTTGAAGCCGGATCGAGTTCTGCAATTATCCAAGCATCCCGCCTCAATTCCGGGATTAATAAAATTTTTGCTTCGCTCTTAAAATTGCTGGCTTCATAGAGTTCTATTTCAAGATTTAATTTATTTCCGTCACCCGTAATATTTGCTTCCGCCTCAATAACCCAGTCCGATAAAGATTGCGAAACGGTTGGAGCTGATCTCACGGATGACTCTTCAACAGCATACTCATCAATTCCTGAATCCATCGCGCTTTTTCTGTAAAGTGCCCTTGAGGAATTTCTCTCACTTCTTTCAACCTCTTCCCTGCGCCTTGAAGCTGCTGGCGGTACATTTTTGGGTTTAATGAAAACTCTCACGGGTCTCAAATCCGGCGTTGTAATTTTTCCGTACGGGTCTTTTGTGTGTAAAATTATTTCTCCCTCATAATTTAAACCAGTTTTCTGAAAAATTTCCGTATACATATGATTTTCAATTTCGCCAGTTTCAGAATTTAAATACATAAAATATTTTGGAGTCCAGCCGGCAAAAGTCGTAAACGTCTCAAGCGTTACAGTATCTTCAGCTTTACCGGTCACAACGAGTGAATATTTTGCGCGCCCCGGTTTTTTTGGATTATATTCGGATTCGAGAGCCTCTAAAATTTCGCGCTCGTTCTTTAAATCTTCCTGCAGGTCTCTTAAATCGCTTTCAGTTCTGTAACGTAATTTTTGAGCAGCCGGAATATATTCGAGCATATTTTTAGGGTCAGCCTTTTCCGGGTCATAATCGTTTAAAATTTTTATGGTCTGTTCGAGTGAATTTTTACGCGCTTCTAAATCTTCAACGGTTTTTATTTGGTCATCGAGTTTGCTTTTTAACTCTTCCAAAAATTCCGGAGTCCATTCCGCGCGGGTTTTTGTAAAAATTTGTACTCCTGCACCGTTGCCACTCGTTATAATAGTTTTGTCTTCGAGAAATGCGCCAGGTAATTCGGTATTAATTTCTCCGTCGGAATTTGGATAAACTTCAAATGTGAATTTTGCCCCGGACGGATAAAAATCAATTTTAGTGATCTTAAACGGTTCATCAGGTTCGGTAATATCTTCAACAGTTATACTCTGAATAACCGCACCATATGAAGCAATTGAAAAAATAAAAATTGAAGTTAATATAAAAATTGCAGTTAGGAAATTTCGCATAAAAAAATTACACGCTCCTTTTAAAAAATTAAATATGTTTATTATAATGTATAAAATAAAAAAATAATTTACGCCCTGTTATAAAATCTCATTTGGTGTAAAATCTAATCTGTTTAAAAATTTTTTTTGACGGTGTATATTTTTTTGTGTTAATCTGAATCGCTGAAAAATTTTAAATTTTTAAATTTGAATTTGAATTTATAAAGCATATCGGAATATAAAATAAATAATTTAGTAAATAAAAATATCTGGATGGGAGGCATTTTTTTTACAAATGGATAGCAGCCTATTAATAGATTTCAATGGCACTTACGGTCAGTTTAATGTTAGAAGGGTATACGGTGATGATTATCATAGCTCCATCCAGCTACAACAAACAGGCGAAGCCCCGCAGTTGTCATTTGAAAATATTTTGGAGCAGTCATTTAAACAAGTTAATAAATTACAGCTTGAAGCAGATAAAAAAGTACGAGACCTCGCAATCGGTGACGTAAATGATATTTCAGAAGTCGTCCTCGCAACTTCCAGAGCTGATACAGCATTAAGATTATTAATGGAATGCCGCAATAAATTTCTTGACGCATATCAAGCTTTATCACGAATTACAGGCTAATAAATAAAATATCATGGAGAATTTAAAACGCTGGTGGAGTTCGTTTTTAACATTATGGTCATCGTTAAAAGTTTGGCAGAGGATTTCGCTAGTTTTGGCCATAATTTTAATTTTTGCAGTTTTAGGAGGCTTAATATTTTTTTCAAGCCGTACAGATTTCGAGCCTTTATTTGCTGGTTTGAGCGTTGAAGATCAGGCGGCTATCGTTGATTATTTACGCGAGAATAATATTCAGTATAAAGTCGATCCCGGTGCAAATGCAATTTTAACGCCAGCTAAATCAGTTTACGAAACTCGTTTAACCCTCGCGCAAATGGGACTGCCTAAGGGTGGCAGCACTGGTTTTGAAATTTTCGACGATTCAAAAATGGGCATGAGCGAATTTCAGCAAAGAATCTCATATATAAGAGCCATCGAGGGAGAATTATCCAGAACGATCACTCAAATGGCTCAAATTGAAGCCGCGCGAGTTAGTGTAGTAATTCCTGAACAGCGGTTATTTTTGGAACAGCAGAAACCATCAACAGCTTCAGTGTTATTACATTTGAAGAACGGTGCGAATTTAGGACAAAACCAAGTAAAAGCAATAATACATTTGGTGGCGCATAGTGTAGACGGTTTGAACCCTTCTGAAGTAACTGTCGTTGATACGACCGGGAGAATTTTATCTGATATGGTTTCGGACAGCATGATTTTATATTCAAATGACGGCAAAAATTCTATTACTAGCGTTCAGCGTGAACTCGAAAGACAATACGAGAATGAACTTGAACATAAAATTAAAGTGATGCTCGAACATGTTTACGGACCAGGCAGCGCAGTCGTTAGAGTTAAAGCGGATTTGGATTTTGATAAGAAAACTACATCATTTATTGAATATACTCCGAATCCTGACACCGGCACAGGCGTTCCCCGCAGCAATGAACGAATGGAAGAAAGTTATACAGGACAAAGCCAGCCAACTGATGGAACTCCGGGAACTACGACAAATATACCAGGTTACGCGATAAATCAATCAACAGCCGAAAGCGAATACAGCAAAACAACTGCCACAACAAATTACGAAATTACAACCAGAAAAGGCGATCAAACTATAACACCAGGAGGAATTAAAAGGCTGTCAGCTTCTGTTTTAATTGATGATCCAAAAGGCGATATTGATAATTTAAGGCTCGAAGAATTGCGTGAAATAATTTCTTCTGCATTGGGTTTAAATACTCAGCGCGGAGACAGTTTAGTTGTTCGGGCTTTGAAATTTTCTACAGCATTTGCCGACAGCATGGCCGAAGAATTACGGCGCGATCGTATGCAGAGAATAATTTCTGTTGCGGTCGGAATGGTAACAATAATTTTATTTGCTCTCGGTATGCTTTACTGGTACATAAGAAGAAAACGCGCAAAACTCGCTGTACAGGAAATAGAAGCAGAAGCAAAGAAAGTCCCGACCATTCAAGAAATGTTAACATCGCCGGATTTGTTAGCGTTTCAGGGTGAAATGGCTGTGTTAGAAGAACAGTTAAAAGCTTATGCGAGAAATCATCCTGAAGAAATTGCAAATCTCGTTAATGAATGGCTGTCAGCAGATTAAAATTTAAAAAGGGAGGTGCGTTAAATGGCAGTCGCAAAAGATAAAGAATTATCGGGCCGCGAAAAAGCTGCGATATTATTAGTTTCACTCGGCAGTGATGTAGCTCCGGAAGTTTATAAGAAATTGGACGATGCTACGATCGAAATGATCACGCTCGAAATTGCAAATTTAAAAAAAGTTCCGCCCGACGTTAAATTAAAAGTTTTGAAAGAAGCTCAGGAAATTTTAATGGCACGCGAGTTCATGGCACGCGGAGGAGTTGATTACGCCCGTGATGTTTTGGAACGAGCACTCGGCCCGGAACGCGCACAAAGTTTACTGGACAGAATTACTGCAAGCTTACAGGTCAGGCCGTTCGATTTCATGAGACATACTGACGCAGCTCAAATTTTAGGATTTATTCAGAACGAACATCCGCAGACAATTGCGTTAATTTTGTCATATCTCGAACCGCAGCAGGCAGCTATGATATTAAGCGGATTGAGTCCGATAATGCAGGCCGATGTAACAAAACGTATCGCAAATATGGACAGAATTACACCGGAAGTTTTAAGAGAGGTCGAGAGAGTGCTTGAACGTAAATTAAGTAGCGTAATGGGTCAAGACTTTACGGTCGCCGGAGGTATTGATGCGGTCGTCGCGATCGTGAACAGCACTGACAGAGCTACGGAACGGAATATTATGGAGTATCTCGAAGAAAATGATCCGGAACTCGCTGAAGAGATTAAAAAGAGATTATTTGTATTTGAGGATGCTATGAGACTCGATGACAGATCGTTACAGAGAGTTTTACGCGAAGTCGATTTAAAAGAATTGAGCCTGGCTTTAAAAGGTGCGAGCGAAGATTTAAAAGCGAAATTTTTCAAAAATATGTCCAAACGTGCCGCAGAAATGTTGCAGGAAGATATGGATTTTATGGGGCCTGTACGCGTTAAGGATGTTGAAGAGGCTCAACAAAAAGTCGTAAACGTTATAAGGAGTCTGGAAGAACAGGGCGAGATCGTTATTGCAACTGGCGGAGGAGACGAACTGGTTGTCTAATCATAGAGTTTTCAGGACTGTAAGACTTCTGGATCAGACCGTTAAAATTGGAATTCTCGAAAAGGAGATCGAAAACGAAAGCGCAAATAATAATAATAATAATAAATCTCCTGAACGTGATTCAGTTAAGGCTGAAAATTTTAAAAGTTCTCAGAGCAATAACGATATTAAAAAAAGCGATTCCGATGGGATTAAGCCGAAAATAAAAATTCAGACTGATCCCGAAATTTTAAAACAAATTGAATTATTACAGGATAAATTAGCAGATGAAGAATTAAAAAACGTTGAATTAACCGAAGCCAAAAATAAATTGGAATCCGAAATTAACGGCGTGAAATTAGATTACGAAGGCAGAAAACGCGAACTCGAAAACAACGCCGCAGCTAACGCGAAAAAAATCGCTGACGAAGCTAAAAATAAAGGTTACGATGACGGATTTAAAAAAGGCCATAAAGAAGGAATCGATAAAGCACGCAAAGAAATTGAAAAGGAATATTTAAATAAATTCGCCGACCTAATGAAAATTATTGACAACGTCGGGGATAATTTGAACGAAAAATTTACAGAACTTGTAAAATTAAATCAGCCTAGATTAATTCGCGTTTGGACCGAAATGTTACGCAAAATGTTAAACAGACAGGTCGAATTAAATCCCGATACTATAGACGATGTTTTAACGGAATTATTGACGAGGTTAAGCGATAAAAATCAAATTATTATTTACGTTTCACCCGATGACGCTAAACATTTAGAGGCCGAGATCGATACGAAATTTCAGGAAGTTTTACGCGGAGTTAAGCGACTGGAAATTAAATCAGATAAAAGCGTCGACCCCGGCAGTTGCATCGTTGAGACTGGACTCGGAGTATATGACGCAAGATGGAAAACTCAAATGTCTCAAGTTGAAAGCGTCGTAAATAATATTTTTCAACAGATGATAAAAGATGAAAAAGACAACTGAAAAAAAACAGGAAAAACAGGAAAAAAATATTAAACCGCCGAAAAATTCAAAGCCAGATAAAAATAAAAATCAAGTTCACGAAATAGAAATTGACGAGCCTAATTTATTCCAAATGTTTGCGGTTGATTTATTGCAGGTTCCTCTTGTGAAAATCAACGGGAAAATTGTTCAGGTCGTTGGTTTGGTTGCAGAATCTCAAGGCCCGGATGTAAAAATCGGTGATTTATGTCATATACAATTCAGAGATGGCTCGCACGAATTAGATGCGGAGGTCGTAGGATTTCGCGAGGATAGAGTTTTATTAATGCCGCTCGGAGCTTTAAACGAAGTCGGGCCGGGCTGTGATGTAATTTCAACAAATAGACCGCTTGAAGTTCCTGTCGGTAATGCATTGCTCGGAAGAGTTCTCGACGGTTTAGGGAATCCGATCGATGATAAAGGCCCAATTATTGCCGAAGATTTTTATCCGTTATATGCAACACCTCCGCACCCTTTGCGCCGTAAAATGGTCGACACTCCTTTATCTGTTGGGGTTCGAGTTGTTGACGGAATGTTGACGCTCGGAAAAGGTCAGCGAATTGGAATTTTTGCAGGTTCGGGCGTTGGGAAAAGTACACTGCTCGGAATGATGGCGCGTTATACAACAGCAGATGTAAATGTAATTTCTCTGGTTGGTGAACGTGGACGCGAAGTCCGGGAATTTATTGAGCGAGATCTCGGCCCTGAAGGTTTAAAACGTTCGGTGTTAGTTATAGCGACTTCGGATCAGCCTGCTTTAATTCGTTTGAAATCGGCCATGACTGCGACAGCTATAGCAGAATATTTCAGAGATCAGGGAAAAGATGTTTTATTAATGATGGACACTGTTACGAGGGTTGCACGCGCTCAACGTGAAATCGGTCTGGCAATTGGTGAGCCTCCTGCTACTAGAGGTTACACGCCTTCAGTTTTTGAGATGCTGCCGAGATTGTTGGAACGCGCTGGAGCTGGAGAAACCGGGAGCATAACCGGAATTTATACGGTTTTAGTCGATGGCGATGACATGAACGAACCTGTAGCGGATAATGTTCGGGGAATTTTGGACGGTCATATTGTTTTGTCGCGTAAAATTGCGGCGAGGAATTTTTATCCGGCGGTGAGCGTTTTGGATAGTGTCAGCCGTGTAATGCCGGTTTTAGTTTCGCGTGAACATTTGGATGCAGCCGGGCGCGTTAGGGATTTATTAGCGACTTATGCGGAGTCCGAAGATTTAATAAATATTGGTGCTTATAAATCCGGCTCAAATCCTCGCGTTGACTGGGCGTTAGAAAATATGTCGGATGTCAGAAATTTTTTATCTCAGCGCGTTGAAGATCACACAACTTTTGAAGAGACTGACAACAGATTATTAAATATTGCGAAATATCCGGAAAATATAAATTAATATAAATATAGATTAATAAATTTTTATCTGTAATAAAATCATTTCGGAATGTAAAATTTTATTCAGGGGTTCACGATATTTATTATAAATTTATAAATTAATTTGATCCTCACGAATATTTTTATTATTTTTGTCACGCAAATTTTAAAAGGAGGCTAATTAATTGCAGGAAAGAATTTCAAGATTCAACAGAATTTTAAAGATCCGCGAAGATTACAGACGGGACGAGCAGGCCGTTTTAGCTTCTGAACGCAACGAGGAACGACTTGTATTAAATCAGCTGGACGTGTTAGCAAACGAAAAAGCTAAAGCAATAAAAGATTTTAGCAGGACCGGCGAGAAAGTTTTATCAAGTAATGAATTATGGTTTCAGCGTCAATTTATTTCTGCGATTGATTCTGACATCTCAAAGAGCAATGACTCATTAAAAGATGTGCGCACCAGAATAGCAGGGACTGAAGCGAGACTTGTAGAACGTCATAAGGACGTGAAAATTATGGAGACATATATTGATCATTTGAAACAGAATGATTTTCAGGAAAATTTATTACTCGAACAAAACGAACTCGATGACGTTGCTACGATGCAATATTCAAGAATAAGATTAACGAACAGGAGAAATTAAAAAAAATGCCCGGTGCAGATTTATCAGGAATGCAAAGAGTTTTAGGACGCATCGAAGAAATAAAAACTCAAACTACAGCGGCTTTCAGAAATGCTCAAACAATTAACGGCGATCCAGGAAAAAATAAATTTATTGATGTCCTGAACAAGGCAAAAAACTCAGTTAAACAAGTTGCTTTATCAAATAAAACGAGTTACGAAGAATTAAAAGAAGTTATAGACAAATACGCCGATAAATATAACATGGATCAGGAATTAATTCGCGCGATGATTCAAGTTGAGTCCGGCTGGAACACTGATGCAGTTTCAAATAAAGGCGCACTCGGTTTAATGCAGTTAATGCCGAAAACTGCCGCAATGTTAGGCGTGAATCCAAATGACCCAATACAAAATTTAGAGGGCGGAATAAGATACATTTCAGATTTAACCGATAAATATAGAGGCGACATTGAAAAAGCTTTGGCAGCTTATAACGCTGGTCCGGCTCGTGTTGATTCGGGACAAATTCCTGAAGTGTCAAAACGTTATGTAAAAAATATCATGTCGATATATAACAAATTAAGGAGTGCCAGTTAAAAAAATGGCTGATGAACGTAATGATGATTCTTTACAGGAAATAGCCGCAGCTACATCATCGAGACGAAATAATAATAAAAAAAAGCAGCATGGGAAATTAACATTATTTTTCTGGCTTGTATTATTGGCTTTGGGAGCTGCTACGGGGCTGCATTTAAGCGGAATTTGGGATGGCCGTCCATTATTCTGGAGCATTATTCCGAGAATTCCTTATGTTGGCGGCAGGTTAGCGAAATTTTTCCAAGTTCCAGAACGTTACGCAATGACAATTAATGCGAGGCGTGCGCTTGAGCTTGAGGAATGGCAGAGGAGGCTCGATGAACAGGAACGCAAAATAGCAGAAGACGATGCCGGACGAGAAGAACAATATGAAGCGATGCAAAAATCTATTACGACATATTCGAGGGATTTGTTATTGCGCGAGAGAAAAATAAGGGAGCGCGAGGCAGTTCTTAATGCAGAAAACGGCGGAGGACCTACAGCAAGTGAACAGGAAATGATGAACCAGGTCGCTCGAACTTATCAGGATATGTCTGCCCGCAGTGCTGCTTCAATTGTGAACCAGTTGCGCGATAATTTGGCCGTTGAACTTTTGATGAAATTACCGAATGATGTAAGGGCTTCAATTATGAGCAAGATCAGACCGCAAAAGGCTTCCAGATTAACCGAGCTTATGTCGCACCCAAGACGTTAAATTGAATTGAGGATGATTTTAAAATGGCTCTAGATGTTTCCATATTTTTACAGCTTCAGTCTAATAATAAAATTAATAGTTCGCAGGAAAATAATAATTTAAATTCTCAGAACGGGAATAATAATTCATTTGAGAGTTTGTTCTCAAAAATTAATAATAATAATAATAAAATTCCTGATGAAAATATTAATAATGTCCGCGAAAATAATAATAATTTGAATTTGATCCGGAGCAATAGTAATAATAATTTAATTTCCGGTTCGGTTCTTGATGCCATAATCCCGGACGAAAATAATATTAATGATGCTTCAGACTTAACACAAGAAAATAACGAGCAGAATATTAATTTTAATTTCAAAAATAATTTATTGGGTTCGATTAAAAAATTTTTGTCTGATTCCGGGAAATCTCAGGACGAAATTAATAACATCGAGGATCAAATTAATAATTTAATTGACGAATTTATTAAAGACCCCGAACATGACGCGGAAATTTTAAAAAGTAACTTCGCCGAAGTTCTAAATAAAAATAATTTGAGTGAGCAGGACGAATTAAATTTAAATTTGCCGGATGAAATAAAAAATATTATTGACGAGTTTAATTTTAATTTTGATTTTGCCGGCCATGAAGTTAAGAGCGGCGATGAAAATAAAAACAAGCTCGAAGCGAAAAATAATAATGACGATGAAAATTTAAATGATGATCCAGACGAAAATTTAAATAATTTAAATGCGAATAATAATTTAATTTCGGGATTGGTTCAGCAGGAAAATTCAAAAATTAATGCCGAAAATAATGACGAAAAAAATTTAAAAATTTCGCACGAAAAATCCGCAAAAAATTCAGTTGTTGAGCTTGATGATGAATCTGAAAATGTGCCTGTAAATGTGCCTGTAAAAAATGAGGATTCCAACGATGATCCGGAAGCGTTTAGAAAAATTTTGACAAGGGAGAATAATAACTCAAATAATAATAATGTCAACAATGAAAACGAGAACGATGACGAAAATAATAATTTTGGAAATGATTTTTTAAGGCTGAACGAAAATAATAATAATAATAAAAATTCCCGCTCGCAAAATAATAATAATGATTCGCGCAAAAATAATAATTTAAAAAATAATAACGTTTCAAGTTACGATTATAATAAAAATTACCGCGCAGAAAATTCCCGGAATGATTTTCAAACATTTTTCGAAGGGGTTTTAAATAATCGCCGCACGGTTTCACAAGAAATTTCAGCACCTTTAAATTTGAGGAGTAATTTTAATTTTAATCAGGCTGAAACATTGCGTGAAGGTTTTGTAAACGTCGTGAGATTTATACGGGCTGACGGACTTCAAAAAGCAAATATGATAATTGATCCGCCGGCTTTGGGCAGAATTTCGGTTGAATTGACCTCTACAACTTCGGGAGTGGAAGCAGCGTTAAAAGTTTCGAGCGAGCAGGTTAGAATTTTAGTGCAGAGCCAGATCACTCAAATACGCATGAATTTATCTCAGCAGGGCGTACAAGTTACGGAATTTTCGGTAGATGTTCAGCAGGATAATTCTCAGAATAATAATAATAATTCTGGTCAACAAAATGATCGCGGACAATATTTTAATTTTAATCAAGATGATGATGAATCCGAAGAATTTAGAATTGATCTTGAAGAGGGGTTATTATATTGGCTTGCGTGATATAAAAAAAATTTTAGAACGGGAGGAATTTTAAAATGTCAGTTACAAATGTAGGCGCAACATATTCGGCGGCTTCGAGTACATCAAATTCAAGTGCTGTAACTACGGCAGCTAATAATGAACTCGGTAAAGATGCATTTTTAAAATTATTAATTGCAGAGCTTCAAAACCAGGACCCAACTAACCCAATGGAAGACCGTGAATTTATTTCACAAATGGCGACGTTTTCAAGTTTGGAGCAAATGCAAAATATTAATAGCACTTTGCAGTCAATGGCTGAAGCTAATAAATTTAGTGCAGTAAGTTATATCGGCAAAGCTGTAGCATTTACGACGGGCGAGGGCGAAGATGCAAAACAGGTTGCGGCGATCGTAAATTCTGTATGGTTTGATCCTGATCAGGGTGCGATACTTGACACGACTGAAGGAGAAATCCCATTGAGTCAAGTAGAAGGAGTTTCAGAAGTTTAAATTATGCCGGAAATTTTACGATAATGAAATTAAAATAATTAAATAAAATTTTCAAGGGGGCATAAATAAAATATGATTAGATCATTAATGACGGCAGTTACAGGAGTTCGAGCGCACCAGACGATGCTTGATGTAACTGGGAACAATATCGCAAATGTAAACACTGTTGGATTTAAAAAGGATTATACAATTTTTTCGGACTTGATGTATCAGACGCAGAAAAGTGCTTCAGGTGCAGGCGATGAACTTGGAGGAATTGATCCGGCTCAGGTTGGACTTGGAGTAAATGTTACGGCGATTGAAACAATTTTCACGCAAGGTTCAGCGTCATATACTGGGAGTGCTTCGGATATGATGATACAGGGTTCAGGGTTTTTTGTTTACAAGAGTGGCACCTCAGAAGTTTACAGCAGGTCGGGCGCAACAGTCCGCGATGAGAATTCGGATTTAGTTTTATCTGGTTCAGGATATTATTTGCAGGGCTATGAAATAACAGAAGACCCATTAAACACCGGCGAATACGTTCGAAGTAGCGAGTTAAGTAATATAAATGTTCCAGTCGGGAAAAAAATTGAGCCTAGAGCAACAACAGAAGTTCAATATCAATGTAATTTAGATTCTCGGACCGATGCATATTTGCCGTATGGATTTATGGATTTGCCGTTAAATGCTTATACAGGTTGGACGGGCAATGATTCCGGAACAGCAAAAGTTTCAATAGATGGATTTGACTGCGATATACGATATAAATCACTTTCAGATCTTCCGTCAGGTAATTCGGCTGGCGATGACGGCTCGAATTATCTTGAAATATATATTGACGATGGAATTGAAGCGGGAGACAAACAAAAAAGTATAATTTTTGACATGAGAGATATTGACAGCGGAACGGGCCGCCCAAGTCTTTCATGCAGAACTGAATTTATAAACGTTGGATCAGCTTCTGAGGGTGGAGACATGCCGCAGTTATCAGTTGTATATGATGATGATACCGGGACTTTAAAATTATTTAACGAAGATTCGGAAGTAGTATTTGAAACGAATTTAGCTGAACGCATGAATTATAAATCATTCGTATTAACTGACAGGTCGACCAATCCGAGCACGACATATCCGGTTATAGCAGAATTTGATGAGAGCGTTGTAAATAGAGAATTTTCCGGCGGAAATGCTTCGGACATGTCAAAAACTTTAACGACTTTAACGATGTGGTATCCAAATCCTGAAGCGGACGGAGAAGAAGGCGGAGGAGTCGTGAAAATGACGGCGCAGGTTTATTTGAATCCTGATGGAACTTTTACGGTTCCTGCTTTGCCTGAGAATACTGACGCTAATGGAGATTTATATATACCGATCGAGGGAACTTTACCCGGAGCATTTAACGAAAATCAGGGCATAAGATTAAAAGTTTCAGATGATGGGACTTATTTGGATTTTCAGCAGGCTTTGGACCCGGCCAACCCGGTAAAATTTGAGAGCGTTGCGCAAATTAATATTGGTGGTTATCACTCCGTCAAAAAAACTATTTATGATGACAATGGAAATGAACACACTCTCGAAGTAAATTTTAAAAAGCTGACGACAAACCGCTGGCGCTGGGAGGCTTATATAGTTGAGACTGATTCAGATGGGAATGAATCGTACAGCAATATAATTCCCGATCCGCATGCTGGAGAAATTGAATTTAACGGGGCAGGTCTTATTCAAAACGCAGTGACCAGCGATAACACCAGACACGGAAATAATGATGAATCAAATGCCCGCGTAGAAATTGATATCCCATTCAGTTTAAACGGTCAAAGCAACTCGACAGTAACTTTAAATTTTGGTGGCAGCGGAGAGGCTTTAATGGGTATAACTCAATTTGCTTCAACGACGACAACAAAAGCAATTTATCAGGACGGTTACACGATGGGAATTCTTGAAAAATTTTCGATTGGTGTTGATGGGACTGTGACCGGGACGTATTCAAACGGCAAAAATATTCCGATGTACAGAGTTGCGCTGGCCATGTTTGCAAATGAACAAGGTCTCGAAAAAATTGGTGATAGTTTGTTCAGTGCTTCTGTTAATTCCGGTGTAGCGAATATTGACCCGGCAAACTCAAACGGAAAAGGCTCGATCATGTCTCAAAATTTAGAAATGTCGAACGTCGATTTAACGGAAGAGTTTACGCATTTAATTATTGCTCAGAGGGGATTTCAGGCGAACGCCAGAACGATTACAACGAGCGATCAAGTTTTGGAAGAGGTTGTAAATTTGAAGAGATAATAATTTTTTATAAATATAATTTTTCCTCTGGAATTTTAATTTTAATTTTTATTTTTATTTTTCTGGAGGAAAATTTTTTTATGTGTATTTATAATTTATGCACAGTAAAAATTTTTTAATTCAGGGAGTTTTTTTATATTTATGGACATTCAATATTTATTATTTTTGCAGGATTTCAGAAACGGAATCGATAACGCTTTAACGCCTTTTATGGAATGGGTTTCACTTTTTGGAATTACGTATATAATGCTCCTTCCGGTTTTTGTATATTGGTGTTTGGATAAACGTAAAGGTTTATTAATTTTTTCGGCGTTGAAAATTAGTCACACTTTAAATTCAATCGTAAAATTAACGGCGTGCGTATATCGTCCTTGGATTCGGGATGCGAGAATTATTCCGGCAGGTGATGCGATCAGAACTGCGACAGGTTATTCATTTCCAAGCGGACACACTATGATGGCAACGCCTATATATGGCGGTCTTGCGTTGTGCAGTCAAAAAAAATATATTAAATTATTTTGGATTTTGGCAATTTTAGTAACTGGATTTTCTCGGAATTATTTGGGCGTACATACTCCGCAAGATGTTTTAGTTGGCTTATTGCTTGGAACTATATCAATATATATAGCGAACTGGGTTTTAAATTATATCGAGAATAGCGACAAAAAATTTTTTGCTGTAATGTTAATTTGTGCATTAGCCGGAGCTTTAACGCTTGTTTATGTAACTTATAAAAATTATCCGATGGATTATGTTGACGGTAAATTATTGGTCGACCCTGTTAAAATGACTCGTGATGCTTGGGGAGATGCAGGGGGTTTTATAGCATTTGCATTAATGTGGTGCATCGAAAAAAAATATATTAAATTCTCATCAACAGGTTTTAATTTAAAAGGGATTTTAATTAATTTAATTGGAATGTTGCCATTAATTTGGATGATCGGAAATCTAGAGGACATAACAACTGATATTTTTGGTTCACATCATGGCCGTTTGGCGTATCAGTTTATATTTTATTTTTACATAATGGTAATTTGGCCGCTGGTTATAAAAATTTTGACTGGCAATAAGAATAATAAAAATAAAGTTTAATTTTGTAAATTTCATAAAAAATCCCGGATTTTAAATTTTATTTCTTGATCTCCGGGAAAATTTTTTTATTTATAACACATCGTTCAGAACGCTTTTTAATATTTCTGCTGAAGACCGCAATTTTTTATTTTCTTCCGCGCTTAATCTTATCGGGATCAAATCTTCCACGCCATCTTTACCGACTATAGCAGGCATACTCAAACATACATCATTAATCCCATATGTGTCACGCATTAAACTTGAAATGGGCATCACGGATTTTTCATCGCGTATGATCGATTCAGCAATTTTTTTAATTGACATCGCTATCCCGTAATATGTCGCGTTCTTGCGTTTTATAATTTCGTATGCGCTGTTTCTTACGCTGTTTTCAATTTCTCTCATCGCTTCAACGTGATTAAAATGCCCGCGCATGTTACAAAAATCACTCAACGGAACTCCCGAAATATTTGCACTGCTCCACGTCGCAAACTCGCTGTCACCATGTTCACCAATTATAAAAGCGTGAATACTCCGGCTGTCAACTTTTAAATGTTCGCCCAATAAATATTTTAATCTCGCAGTATCAAGAACAGTCCCCGAACCTATAACATGATTTTCAGGCATACCGCTGAACTTTAAAGCCGTGTAAGTCAAAATATCCACCGGGTTAGCAACAACCAACATAACACCTTCGCAATGTCTTTTTGAAATTTCCGGCATGATGCTTTTAAATATCGCGACATTTTTTTTAACGAGATCCAAACGAGTTTCTCCGGGTTTTTGATTTGCTCCGGCTGTTACGACTATTACGGCAGCATCCGTCAAATCATCATAATTTCCGGCGTAAATTTGCATTGGCTTTGCTAACGGCATACCGTGCCCAATGTCTAGAGCTTCACCTTCCGCGCGGTCTTTATTCGCATCGAGCAAAACCATTTCCGAAAATAATCCGGACTGCATCAAAGCAAAAGCACCGGCCGAACCTACGAAGCCGCATCCTATTATTGCAATTTTTCTCAAATTCACCATTTTTACAAGTTCATAATATATTCAAGACATGTCCGAACACCGAACGCGCTCGCACCTTTTGAATAAATTCCATATTCTTTTTCATAAAAATCTGTCCCGGCTATATCCATGTGAGCATATTTAATTTTTGGGTCGACGAAATTCGATAAAAATAACGCCGCGAAAATTGCTCCGCCGTATCTTTGCCCGGAGTTAGTTAAATCCGCGAAATTTGATTTTAAACTCTCTGAGATATGTTCATCTTCATGAGGCATTCTCCAAAATCTTTCGCCTGAAATTTCTGAAGCATTTAAAATTTTTTCGGCGAGTTCATCATCCTTCACAAATAACCCAGCGCACCATTTTCCTAAAGCTACCGCACAAGCTCCCGTTAATGTCGCCATGTCAATTATTGCATCCGGTTTTAATTCGCTCGCTAAACTCAAAGCATCAGCCAAAACGAGACGGCCTTCAGCATCAGTATTATTTATTTCGACAGTTTTACCGTTGCGTATCCTGATAATATCATCAGGTTTATAAGCGCTTCCGGACGGCATATTTTCGGCACATGACAAAATTCCGTGTACTTCGATGTCTGGTTTTAATTCTGAAACTCCGCGCATTATTCCGAGAACGTTGCACGCCCCAGTCTTATCGCCTTTCATCGTCAACATGTAATTATCTGGTTTAATATTTAATCCGCCACTGTCAAAAGTTATGCCTTTGCCAACGAAAATAATTTTTTTACGTGCTTTACGAGGCTTATAAATTAAATGTATTAATCTCGGTGGATTTTCCGAACCGCTTCCAACAGCTAAAATTCCGCCCATATTCTCGGATTTTAATTTTTTTTCGTCCCAAATTTCGCAGGTTAAATTTTTCTCGTCTGCTAATTTCTTAGCTATTTCGGCGAGCTTAACAGGATTAATTTCGCAGCCTGGTTCGTTGGCTAATTCGCGGGAATAAATTTGAGATTTCGCGTAAACTTTTCCGTGTTCAATATCGGACTCGACTGAACTCAATAAAATTATTTCCTCAAGTGAGAACGGCTCATAATCTTCGGGTTTAGTTTTATATTTATCAAATTCGTAGCTTGATAACTCGGAAATTTCACCGAAAATTTTATTTAAGCCTGTATATTTTAAATGTCCCGTTAATAATAATACTTTTTTATTATGCTGCCTTCCGACCGTTCGCAATCCCCACGCTAAAGAATCACGCACCAAATTTGAATTTACGTTCTCAGCTTTTCCCAAGCCTATTAAATATAAATTATTTACGCTTTCATTATCATAAATTGGGACTCGCAATAAACTTCCTTTTTTGCCTGTAAAATCTTTTCTGGAGCGTATATCTTTTAAAATGCTGTTCAAATTCCCCAGCTCTATATTTTCCGGGAGAACATCGCCGTCTCCTTCGCGCATTGGAATTAAAACGGCAATATTCTTTAACTTAGCATTTTTTTTAAGCCTGCTGACCCGCATTAAATGAAGCCCTCTTCACAAATCCTGAGCGTAAACATCTGGTGCAGACTTTCATTTTTATATAACTTCCGTCGCCTGCATCGACCTTTACATTTTGTAAATTAATGAGCCAGCGTCTTCTAGTATGACGATTTGAATGGCTCACAGCATTTCCGGTAACTGGACCGCGTCCGCAACAATCGCAAAATTTTGCCATGATATAAAATTCCTCCTGATAAATATTAAATTTTTCACGGTCAAGAATTATACTCTAAAATTAAGCTAATTTATTATTTTTGCTACAGATTTAAAATCAAGCTCGTTATTTTTAACGTCAATTTTTATCTCTGATTTATCACGAATGCCTCCGGAAATTAAAGCGCGCGCAAGTTTAGTCTCGACATTATGCGTAATATAACGTTTTAAAGGTCTCGCGCCGTAAACTGAATCATATCCGGACGTAGCAATAAAATTAATTGCTTCATCGCTGAAATTTAAATTAATTTGCCGGTCGCTTAATCTTTCGTTCAGCCTCGATAATAAAATTTTCACGATCTTTTTAACTTCGTCCATGCTCAACGGCTTGAAAAATATAATGTCATCGATCCTGTTTAAAAATTCCGGCCTGAAAGAATTTCTCAAACTTGACATAACTTCCTCACGGGCACTCAATGACACAGCTCCATCTGATGTAATTCCGTTCAACAAAAATTCAGAGCCGATATTACTCGTCATGATAATAACCGTATTTTTAAAATCTATTAACCGGCCATGACTGTCAGTAATTCTGCCATCGTCCAAAACCTGCAACAAAATATTAAATACATCTGCGTGAGCTTTTTCGATCTCGTCAAATAAAATTACGCTGTACGGTTTCCGCCTGACTGCTTCGGTTAATTGTCCGCCTTCATCATAGCCAACATATCCGGGAGGTGCTCCGACCAATCTTGAAACTGAATGTTTTTCCATATATTCGGACATGTCTATGCGTATTAAATTTTCTTCGCTGTCAAATAATGCTTCAGCTAAAGTTCTAGCGAGTTCAGTTTTTCCCACGCCGGTCGGACCTAAAAATATAAATGATCCGATCGGTTTATTTGGGTCTTTAATTCCGCTTCTGGCACGTAAAACAGCATCAGCAACTAATTTAACAGCTTCATCCTGACCGACGACGCGTTTATGTAAAATTTCATCGAGCTTTAATAATTTTTCGCGTTCACCTTCTATCAATCTGGTTACAGGGATTCCAGTCCAACGGCTTACAATGTCGGCGATCTCATCTTCCGTAACTTCTTCGCGTAATAATTTTTTGGAGCTTGAATTTTGTGATTTTAAATTCTCTGCTTCATGTAAATTATTTTCGAGTTCGCGTAATTTTCCGTAACGTAATTCTGCAGCTTTATTTAAATCGTAATCGCGTTCGGCCTTTTCGATTTGGGATTTAACGTTCTCGATCTGCTTACGAATTTCGCGTATTCCGGAAATAGATTTTTTTTCAGCTTCATATTGAGCGCGGAGGGTATCGGCTTCGGTTTTAGCGTCCTGTAATTCCCTCTGTAAATTTTTCAATCTTTCACGTGAGATTTCATCATCTTCGCGTTTTAAAGCTGTCTCCTCAATTTCGAGCTGCATGACTTTACGTGAAATATTATCTAATTCTGAAGGCTGTGAATCAATTTCAGTTCTTATCATTGCGCAGGCTTCGTCAACTAAATCGATGGCTTTATCCGGTAAAAATCTGTCAGTAATATATCTATTTGAAAGAACTGCAGCCGACACTAGAGCATTATCGCGAATTACGACACCGTGATGAACCTGTAATTTTTCGCGGATGCCTCTTAAAATTGAAATTGTATCCTCAACAGAAGGCTGATCGACATCGACCGGCTGGAATCTTCTGGCGAGTGCAGCATCTTTTTCAATATATTTTCTATATTCGTCGACTGTTGTTGCTCCTATGCAATGTAATTCACCGCGCGCGAGCATTGGTTTTAACATATTGCCGGCATCAACAGCACCTTCAGCGGCTCCAGCTCCAACTATCGTATGTAATTCATCGATAAATAATAAAATTCTTCCGTCACTGTTTTTTACTTCGTTTAGGACTGCTTTTAATCTTTCCTCAAATTCCCCGCGAAATTTAGCACCGGCGATCAGCGATCCCATATCGAGAGCGAAAATGCTTTTATCTTTTAAACCTTCTGGAACATCTCCGCGCACGATTCTTTGAGCGAGTCCTTCGACAATTGCGGTTTTTCCGACACCTGGATCGCCGATTAAGACGGGGTTATTTTTAGTTTTACGCGACAAAATTCTTATAACTCTTCTGATCTCATCATCGCGACCGATAACGGGATCTAATTTATTATTTTTTGCAGCCTGAACGAGGTCGCGCCCGTATTTTTCGAGAGCCTGATAACTTGCTTCGGGGTCTGCACTTTGAACTCGTTGTGAGCCTCTTATTTCGTTGAGGGCTTTTAAAAATTTATCTTCAGTTATTCCGGCATTTTCTAAAATTTTATTTCTATCGTCCGTAATAATCGACAAAAATAAATGTTCAACTGAGATATATTCATCCTTTAAATTTTTTGCGCGTTCTTCAGCAGAATTTAAAACCCGGTTTAATCTTTGAGATATATAAATTTTCCCTTGTTCCACTCCGCTCCCGGTAACTCTTGGTAATTTTTCGAGAGCTTCAGTAATTTTTTCGTTGAGACTATTTATATTAATTCCGATTTTATTCAACAATTGAATTATTAAGCCATCGCGGTCACTCAACAAAGCTGATAATAAATGCTCTACATCGACCTGTTGATGATTATAACTTGATGCAATATTCTGAGCTTGTGCGAGAGCTTCCTGACTTTTTCGCGTTAATTTATTTATATCCATAATGATCACTTCCAGTTAATTTATATTGACTAATTGTGACCAAATTTTATTAACTGGAAATAATTTTGTCAAGTTTAGTTTAAATTATTATTTTATTTATACTTTAAATTCTTCCGGCCTTTTGCCATAACGAATTTTTCTCGGCAAATTATCATCGTATAAAAAATATTTATTCATTTGGGCGATGTGCTTTATAAAATTAATTTTCATTTCATCGGTCATTTTATTTTCAAGAGCATTTTTTATAACGGCCTCCAAACTTTCAAAATTAAAAGCCTCGTAGCAACAGCCTTTACCCCTTAATGACGTATATCCGAGCATTATTAAAGGTTTTTCTCGAATTAATGCTATATAACCTGTTGAGCTTAAAATCGTTATAGTTAAATCCGCATAATCAACCAGGTCATTAATATTACATGCTTTCACAATGTGAACGGATTTAGGCATCTCAGGAATTTCACAACCAAACATAAGAGGATGTATTTTATAAATTATTTCCCAATTATTTTTTAATGCGAGTTCACCTAAAATTTTAGCTGCTTCATTACTTGATTTTATGAAAGGAGATTCAAAATTTTTCACAACATCATCATATGGAAAAAGTCCGGCCTCGTAATCAAGTTCACCTGTATATAAAATTACGGGATGTTTAGGATTAAGATTCATTTTAAAATTATTTATCACATTATTTTCAGGTTGCTTATATCTGTTCAGCTTGCTTGATTGTAAAAATTTATAAACTTCCTGAGCATTTTTTATTTCATCCTGAGTAATTTCCAGCTTTAAAAATTCTTCGTAATTCTTTGCCGGGAAACTTTTACCCGTTTGGCCTCCAGCTGTAACAAAAAATGTGCCGGGAATTTGACCAGTTTCCATATAATTTACAGTCATGTTAAGTTCTTTTGCGACACAATTGACAATTCTGTGTAACCCTTGATATTCATTCCATGTAATAATTAACTTTGGTTTTAATATTTTAAATACTTGGGTTAAATATTCGTATGATTTAAGCACAAAATATTCTATAAAACTCCTTTTGACATTGGGTAAATACTTTATTAACATCTCAACATCACCATTTAAAAGAGGGCTAGAATAAATTAATTTTTTCTGATCATCAGTTACTTTTATATCAAGCTCAGGAATATATTTATTACGTTCAAAAAATTCCGGCAAAATATGTACCGGCATATGAACATTTTTAATAACCTGCTCAAATGACGTATATTCAGACATAAATAACCAGTCATAATTTATATTAACTCCGGCAAGATCATTCAAAAATGCGCATATTCCTCTACCATATCCGGCAACCCCACCGATAAAAATAATTTTGTCCCGTTTAAAGTATCTTGCATAATTTTTAATTTCATCAATAGAATTTTTTATGTCAATTTCAGTACTTTTTACAAATTCTTCGGCTGATACTTTAAATTTATTGGGATTCAATTTATTAAGCCTTCTGATTATCCCTTTTACGTGGAGTTTTTTCGCGATGTCTTTTAAATAAAATTTTTCCGCAACGCCTTTTAATAATTTTTTGATTTTGCTCCCTTCACGCTCATCAGAATAAGGCACGAAATAATTATAAATTTTCTTAGCTCCGAGAAATTTCAGGAATTTTTTAAGCATAAATTTATTACGGTTTTTAAATTTGCCGTCAAACCACGCCTCAAAATAATTTGCTGTGCTACCTCCCATAAATTCGGCTTCGGAATGGCTTAAGGCTCTTAAAATTTTCGCATCGGTTTTTGTCGGATTAATTAAGATTTCTGCAACAATCCAAAATAAATTATGCGGATCAAATCTCATAAATTTAATATTTTCTCCGAAACGTTCGGCCATGATCCTGCAAAATAAAATTATATTTTCCTGAATTATATTTACGTTGTCGTGCGGAATATTTATTTTCCCGTCTTGTTTTATAAATTTTCCGTCGCGCTTAATAATTTCCGTTATGCCAGGTTCGGAACTGCTTAAAATTCTTTCCATGAGAGCATGTAATAAACCAGCTTTACCAGTAACATTTTTTCCGCAGTTAATGCATGATTTTAAATTTACTTTTGGCAAATATTCAGAACAAAGCCAGGACCATTTTAAAAGCTGATAGCCCGTAACTCTTAATCCGCTGGAAATTTCGGCCATAAAATTAGCTACAGCTCCGCGATAACCAATATCAAATATTGCGACATGTTCATAATTTTTAATTTTGTCCCGGCAATATTCGCGAATAATTTTTATTTTCTCAGTTCCATTTTTGCGTAAATATTTTTCTAATTCGCTCGTCAGTCTGTAAATTCTGTGAACGTCCTGAATTTCTTCGTCCGGATTTAAATAACCGCTCTTGCCTAAAATTCTTAACACTTCTTCAAATTCTTTTTCGTCATCAATTAATAATCTGTATTTTATAAAATTTCTGACGGTCATTTTTTCGGGAATCGTATAACATAAATGCGTTAATGGGTGTTCATGTTCCGCGCAAATGGGATAACGTACACTGCGATTTAAATAAATTGGTTCTGCTGAAATTTCAGGATCGTAAAAATTTTTAAGTAATTTTATAATTTCAAGCGGTAAATAACCATCCCGCCAGGCCAGAAATAATTTTTTTATCCCGTTATGTTCCATATCATCGAGAATCCATTTTGAAAAAGCCAACATAAACGGAGCAATTACAAAGCCTAAATTTTCAGGGGAATTATTAGCGATGCCGTCATATTTTATAAACGGGTCGTCAAATAATAAATTTGCCAAAGTTCCAATTAAAAAAACATTATCGTTTGAATTTTCCGCGATTTCCCGTAATTGATTATGCGAGTTAAAAACATCGATTGCCTTAGGAAATAAAAACGCGTTTAACCCTGCTTCACGGGCTTTTACAAAATCAGAATAATAATTATCTCCAATATGTAAAATTTCATTGGGCTTAATATTTTCCCGTTCAAAATCCTTTATGATGCGTTTAAATAATTTGCCTGTAGATTTTGTTTCTTTGTATTCGGACGACAAATAAATTTTTTTGTAACCAGTGAAATTATTTTTATTCAGAACTTTTTCAATAAAATTAACTGGTAAATACATATCTGACGTAATTATAATTATTTTGCCGGAATTTAGAGCACTTTCAAAAACTTCTTTTATGCTTTCTCTCGAATATAATAATTTTTCTTCCGTATCAAGCTCAAAATTTTTTATATCTTCTACCTGTTCGTGTGAAAATCCAAAACATTTTTCAAGCTGTAAATAAATTTCATTCAGCGTAATTTCATCATGATCATTTAACTTACAATTTCTGGCTTCCTGTTCTGCTTCAGTTCGCATTCTAGTAAATTGATGTTCAGCAAACTGACCTTGATTTAAATAAAATTTATTTCCGATTATCCTGAAAATATCCGATGGCTTCGAGGCCGGGCGAAATAATAACGTGTCAAAAATATCAAAACTTATTACTTTAAATTTATTGGAACATACTTTATTTATTAAAGAACATAATTTACGTGATGTGATGTGATGTGATGTGATGTGAATTATACAAATTTTCTGACATCTTGTCAAGCTCCTTCATTTTTTTTTATAACTTATTTTAACCGGGAAGCACGTGCTGGCCTCCCGTAAATTTTATTTTAATTTAAATTTTTATTTCGAGTTTAAAACAGCTTCGTTGCGCAAGTTTAAAGCATTCTTAACAAGCTCGCAAGCAGTCAAAATATTTTCTGGTGCTGCGCTTTCAAGTTTATTTATTGCGTCGTCGAGATCATTTTCATATTTTGAACCCGCAGGAGTCGGATCAGAATATTTTATTGATTCGGACAATTTTTCGAGAGCATCAAAATTTATATTTATTCCCGAAGCTTTTAACGAGCTTATTAAATTTTTTACACGCATTGATCTTAAACTCATGTTTTGCCGGCCTTCCTGTTGAGCGCGCGTTGTCGAGTTGCTTAATTTCAACATGGCCATATTCATAAGGAGCATGGGAATTAAAAATATTGCAAGTGTCAAAATGTGAATTAAAAAATATTTTACGACCGAAAAATTATAAAACGCATTCCAAACCGAAATTAAAATTACTGCAATAAAATATATCGTCCCTAATATGAACATCGCAAAATTTCCGGGTATATTCCTGCCTTTGTTCGAACGCAACGCAATCCCAGATGCCAATAACGTCTCAAGAATTAACGCAAATCCCAAAAATCCTACAGAAATCCAAAATGTTGTGCCCCTGTTCGCCGGATCAGTACGAAAATATATAAATACTGCTGAAACGGCCACAATTAAAAGCATGATCAAAAAAATATTAAATACTTGACGCAGCTTGTCAAAAAATTTTCCCATGTTAAATTATTTCACTCCTTTTAAATTTAAATTTGTTTGCCACAATTAGCGCAGAATTTCGCACCGGGTATTAAATTAGCTCCGCAGTCCGGACAGGTTAAACGAGTTCCGCAAAATGCACAGAATAATGCTCCGGGTGTTAAAGGCTGGTTACATTTTGGACATAATGCAACGTTATTATTATTATTATTTTGTTGCGGTTGAACTTGAGAATTATTATTATTATTTATATTTGCGTTTACGTTCTGCCCGATTTGCGAGGCCATTTGCCCAAAAGCTCCGCCCATTCCGAAGCCAGCCCCTAAACCCATGCCGGCCGAAATCATTCCAGCTCCTGCGCCTTCGTTTTTTGCTGCACTTTCCATGACATCAAATGATCTCTTTTGTTGATAATTAAATCCGATTATGTCCATACTAGCGCGATCGCTCAAAGCCTGTTTTAATTTCTTTATGCCCTCGTCATCATCGTTAATGTTCACTGAATTAAAATAAAAATTCACGCATTCGATCCCATAATCTTCAAACGCTGGTTTTAATTTTTCGACTGCTTCGTCTGACATATCTTCCAAATACGCATTAATTTCAAATATCGTAATTTTTTTATGCGCAATATATGTCGCAAGCATGTCGCTCATTCTGCTTAATAATAATCCTCTGAAATTATTTTCTAAATCTTCGCGAGTAATTTTATTTTTATTTCCTGCTAGTTTTAAAACAAATTGCCGGCTGTTGTTTACGCGTATTCCGAATTGTCCGTAAGCTCTGACATAAACAGGAATTTTATAATCAGGATCGCGCAATAATAACGGCGAAGGAGTTCCCCATTTTATATCCAGCACGTTAATTTTATTTACGAACCATAGGCCGGCCTTTGAAGCACTCTCGCCACCCGTTGGAATTGTCATTATATATCTCAAGACCGGAATAATATCCGTTGACAAACTATGACGACCGGAACCATATAAATCTAACGCCTGCCCATCGCGTATAAAAATAGCTTCCTGATTTTCTTCTACAATTAGCTGGGTCCAGTTTCCGATCTCATTACTACGAGCGGGATTTTTTTTATTTACGTAACGCCATGCAAAAACGTCATTTGAATTTTCATCGTCCCATTTTATAACTTGTAATAATGCCATTTATCTCGCCCTCATGTAAACTGTATCAGTGTCGCCAGCATATTCTGTATAAGTGTCATTAGCTTTTTTTAAGAGGCTTGAAGATTTTGCACGGCCTTTTAATCTTTTCTTTAACTCGTCTTTATCTGGGTCTGAGCTGAAATCATATTTAACGTACCATTTTTTATCAGTGGTAATTTCAAAACTATATCCGCTAAAGCTGTCGGGATTATCAACATATTCTTTTAAAATTCCTGTATCACCGTTTAAAGTAGTAGCATCCGTAACACTCTCCGCAGTGTCTATATTATCAAGGTAATACATCGCTGCAGCTTCCTTCAAAATTCTTAAATTATTGATCACGTTCATTCCTTTAGCTGTAGTGCTTGCCGAACGGCTCGAAAGCATCATCGTTGCACCTAATACGCCAATAATTGAAATTACAACTAATAACTCTACCATAGTAAAACCTTTACGCATAATAAATAAAATTCCTCCTTAAAATTAAAAAATTTTTTACATAATTTGAGACATTGCGGAAGTTACAGGCCCAAAAATTGAAAGCGCAATAACCCCGACAATTAAGCCTACGAAAATTATCATGACAGGTTCAAGAAGCGAAACAGTATTTTTAATTTGTGTATCAACTTCCTGATCGTACCAAGAAGCTACGCGCTCAAGCATGTTGTCAAGATGTCCAGTTTCTTCACCTATTCGCATCATTTGAGAAATTAAAACCGGGAAAATTCCTGCCTGCTTTGAAGCATCTCCCAATGAAACTCCGCGTGAAGCTCCGTGTCTTAACTCTTCGAAACCTTCACGAATTACAATATTTTCAGCAGTATTTTCTGCCATTTCGAGACTGCGTATAACTGGAACTCCAGCAGAAATTAACGCCGATAAAATTCGAGTTGCGCGAGCCATTGAAGATTTAAAAATTAAATTTTTGAGCACGGGAATTTTTAATTTAAATCTGTCCATAAAATTTTTTGCGAATTTGCCGGAAAATAATATCCAGATCAAAAAAATTATTCCTAAACCTGAAATTAAAATCAATTTATAATTATTTATGACGTATTCGCCAAAATTAAATAAATTTGCTGTCATGGCCGGTAATTCTATATTCATGGATTCGAAGACGCTTTTAAATTTCGGAACGAGATACATAAAAAATACTCCTGCTACAACGAGCGCAAAAATTATTACAAATGTCGGGTAAAATAATGCGTTATGAATTTTATTTTTTAAATTTTCCTGTTTTTCCAGAAGTGTAGCGACCTGCTCCAGAGCTGTGTCAAGTAATCCGCCTTCCTCTCCAGCTTCAACCAATGAAATTATTAAAGCATTAAATTCATTATGCTGGCTCATGGCTTGACTCAAACTTACTCCGCGTTCCAACATATTTTTTATATTGAGCAGAGAATTTTTGAAGGATTTATTTTTCTCCTGAGCGCAAATTATTTCAAAAGCTGACGAAATATTTAAACCTGCCTGAACCATTGTGGCTAATTGCCGAAAAAATATCATTAAATTTTTTGTGGGAATTTTAGCGTGAGTTATTCGGTTTATGACGGATTTAACTGGAATTTTATCGGGCTTATTGGAATTTAAATTTATAACTATCATGCCGCGCGATCTTAAAGAGTTCAAAGCGTTTTTTTGAGAATCTGCTTCAATATATCCTTCCGTAATTTCTCCGTCCGAAGTTCTTGCGCGATATTTGAAATTCAAAATTTAAACACCTCCCGAATTGGGAGATATTATAAAAAAATCATCATAATTTGTGAAATTGAAAATTTATTTTTTTAATCATGGTGGAGATAAGGCGTAAGGAAACAAAACCGCGACTAAAACCTACTTGCACTTTGCAGATTTTTATTTTGCGCCGGCTCTTGTTAGAAGCCGTATGCATTCGTTCCAATCACGTATCAAGTCATTACTGCCATTGTGTTGCCTGACGTATTCCAACATAACTTTGGCATATTGCAGAGCGGACACAGGCATCCCTAAAAAGCACATTCCTTTGTTGACATCAGCACCGGCCTTTATCAAATATTCGATTGCTTCAAGGTTGGGTCGTACTGATAATTCGTCGCCTTGTACAGCTAAACTTAAAGCCGTGCTATTTCCTGATACAGCATTTATGTATGTGCCAGCTTCGATCAAGGCTTTTAACGCTGGTATATTATTACATCCAGCCGCATACATTAGAGCATTCATCCCATAACTGTCAAATTTATCTTCCATACCTGCGTCGATGAGAGCCTCTATAACTTTAGGGTCTTTATTGAGTTTTGCTGCTTGAAAAAGAGGGTTGCTTCCGGCACCAATTCCCAGCTCTATGAACTTTTTTACGACTTGCGCATTATTATAACCTGCAGTCGCATTAAAAAGCATAGACAGCTGGTAGTCTTCAAGCCCTCCAGGATGTCCAAGATAAATTAAAGCTGCAATAACGTCCGGGTCTGGATTGTATTTTGCGACAAGTTCATACATATGGTAGTACTCAATGTCAAAATTCAGTCCGGCATCAAATAGAGCCTTAACCACGCTGAAATTGTGCTTCTTGAGGATATACTCTGCAGCCGAGTTTCCCGCTTGGTCTCGGGCGTTCGGGTTTGCTCCGTTTTTCAGAGCTTTGATAATTTCCTGGCCTGAGCCTTGTGCGCAAAGTTCCAGAAATTCATAGTCTGGCTGCGCTTTGTCAGCGTTTTTGAATCTAGCTGCCTCTGAAGCCTGAGCTGCTATAACCACAAATAGCAACACAAAAATTATTACTTTTGAAAAACTTTTCATATGCTACCTCTTAATGTTTTCACCATCTCTAATTGTTCGTAAGCTCCCTGATGTCCCAGTTGAGCCGCCTGTAACCAGTATTTAACAGCATCTTCTCTGGCTCGCATTTGACGTGCCTTTTCATCAGCTTCCTTTCTTCTAATGGTGTTCATATCATCATTTTGGGATATGTTTGGACTCCGAGGTCTTGACCAAGACCATTCCTTATTACCCAATTCATAATAGCCTTGGGCAGCCTGCGCTCTCTCTGCCGGATCTGATGAACTTGCGAGTGACTGTAATTTTGCTAAATGCTTCTGGCGTTTCTCATTCCACTTTGCATCAATTACTCGCCCTATGACAAATAGTGCTACGCCTACTACTGCAACTACTATTATTGACCATTCCTTTTCCATAATACTAACCTCCTTAAGAATCAAACTTCAATCTTCCGAGAGAATCAAAAAATTCCTTCTCATACTTTGAACGAATCTTCCAATGAGAGCCTTTCAGCTTCAACCTTTTGCTTATCTCAGGATAAACACGCTCGTCATCTCGATCAAACGTGAAAACATTTTCAACACTCAAGCAATGTCTGCCATCTGTCTGGCCTTCTGGTAAATCTTTCTGGAAAAAGTACGTGCCGACAACTCTGCCGATCGTGACCTTGCTTGAGCCACCAAAAACATATACAATCACAATTATCAATCCTCATTTTTTGTTTTTATGGTTAATCTTTTATTTTTATCTATTTTTTTAGATAGCTTAACTTTATCAAACACTTTTGCTTTTTTGGACATAATGCTTACAGCTTCTTTCATTACCGAATCATTATGTGTTTCGTGGAACTTTTTTGATGATTCGTCAACACTGTAACTGTAAATCAAAGGACCACTAACAGCACTAAGAGAACTAGACAGGTTCTCATAAAAACGGGCATGTGCCAAAGCATATTTTTCACCGTCAGAAGTAAATTCATAGTAATACTCAGCATGGTTAATGATTGAAGCTTCTTCCCGTGATAAGCCGTAAGAAGATACAAGATAATCTATAAATTTCCTTCTAACGCTGGTGTGAGGATGATATATATCCACAGGAGCAATGACAGCAAATGGTAGATCATTTTCATCTATGCCGTAATCCAATAAACCAAACCTCTCTGACAACTGTTCGTACTTCTCTAAAATATCATACGTCCCGGTATAAAAATCTGCGTTGCAAAGAGAAGCGGACAACATGACAAAACACAAAACTAACCCAGATAAAAATTTGTTCATAGCAATAAATTCTCCTATGTTTCAGAAATAGCTTGATTGTGAATTGTAGCGTATGGTATTTTTTTTTTTTTTTTAAGAGTAATATTACTTATTTTTGTTCAGGCATGTTAAATTATTTTGATTGAGATTGAAAAACAAAAAGCTACCCCCCTGAAACTGAGAGAAGCAACCTTAACTTTCTTTCTATGCTTATACGACTCGTGATATTTAAACTGCGGTTTTATCTGGTGGAGATAAGGGGATTCGAACCCCTGACCTCTTGAATGCCATTCAAGCGCTCTCCCAACTGAGCTATATCCCCAGAAATCTAAAACGCGTGAATTATATTTTAAATTATTATTATTTGCAAGCTTAAAAATATTTTTATTTTAATTATGAAAATTATTTAATAACGAAATTATTTTTTATATGTTATCATTCTGCGCATCATGAATATTTTAATCACTGGTTTAAATTCTTATTTGGGAAATTCGTTTAAAAATTATTTGGCTTCATGGCCGAATGTCTATAACACAAAAATTATTGATCTGAGAAAAAATTTAAACGATTATAATTTCAATGGCTTCGATGTAATTTTTCACTGCGCAGGAATCGCTCACGATGATACAAAAAACGCCGACAAAAATTTATATTACAGATTTAACACTGATTTAACCGCTAAAACCGCACAAAAAGCTAAAGCCGAAGGAATTAAACAATTTATTTATATGAGTTCGTCAATCGTTTACGGAAAATCCGCCCCAATCGGTGAAAACAAAATTATTAATTTAAATTCACCAGTCAATCCCGCAAGCTTTTACGGCGAAAGCAAAATTTTAGCTGAAAATGAATTACGAAAATTAAAGGACGATAATTTTAAAATTTGTATTATTCGCGCTCCAATGATTTACGGAAAAAACTCAAAAGGTAATTATAAAATTTTATCGAGCATCGCCCAAAAAGTACCGGCATTCCCAAAAATTAATAATTTGAGATCTATGCTCTATATTGGGAATTTTGTCGAGTTCGTTAAATTGTTGATCGATAATAAAGAATCTGGAACTTTTTGGCCCCAAAATAACGAATACTCAAACACTTCACAATTAATTAAATTAATCGCAGAAGCTCATAACAAAAAAATTTTATTGTTACCGGGGTTTAAATTGCCGTTAAAAATTCTCGCATGCTTCTCAAATAAAATTAATAAAGCTTTCGGAAATTTGGTTTACGATCAAAATTTAAGCGAATATAAATTTAATTACCGTTTATATAATTTGAAACAGAGCATAAATCTTACAGAAAATTTTTAAATAATTCATCGAAGTCATGCATAAAATATTTTTTATATACCAGCTTGCAATTCCGGCTCATGTTAATTAAATCTTCACGCGTCAATTTTAAAATTTTATTTATAACTTCATCCGGAGCATCATAATTTATTCCGATCTTGAAATTTTCAACGATCTCGCGCATATCTCCAAGCGAATTATTTACAAAGGGCAGACCGCATTTTATATATTCAGCAGCTTTTAACGGCATCGCAGAATTTATAATAACTTTCGGAACGCATAAACCTAAATCGCTCGAATTATATATTTTTATTTTTTCGGCCATGTCAAAAATTACACCGTGCTGAATTACTTGAATATTATTTTTTTCGAGATCATCAACAAATTTTTTTAAGCCCAGTCCAGAACCAATTAAATTTATTTTCACGCGTTTATATTTGGCAAGTCCGCACAAAATTTTTAAAGCTAGTTCTGTGTCAACAATATGATTTATATTTCCAAGATGACAGAATGTTATTTCATTTTCGGGATTATCAATATTAAATTTTCGTTCTGGAATTTCAAAATTATTTTTGTCTTCATCATAAATTGACGGGTATAAAATTTTAGTGTTTAAATCAGCATGAATATTTTTTAAAAATTCTTCCGTAAATTTCGACACGCAAATTATTAAATCAGCTTCATTTATATATTTATCCCGCAAGTTCCGCCATAAATTAAACGGTATTTTAAAAATTTTATTGTTCAAAACGGGCATACTCTCCGGCCATAAATCATATACATCAAAAATTACGTGGCATTTAAATTTATTTTTATATTTTATAATTTCCCTCGTTAAAAAATTCGGCGGCAACATACAGTAAATTATATCCGGCTGAAATTTAATTAATTCATCGTAAACACCTTTTGAAAATTTATAATGCGAATATATTCTATTGAGCGAAATATTTTTATAATATGCCGGAACATGTATAAGACGAGTATTTTTAAATTGTATTTTAGATTTCTCCTGACTGAAATGATTAAAATCCGGGATTATGTATTCAACCTGAAAATTTTTGCCCTCAAAATATTCCAAAATCTCGCGCGTCCTAACGTTATAATAATCGAAACAGCTTATACATACAAATTTCATTTTAAATATTTTATTCTCCCTTAAAATTTAAAGCATAGTCACGATATTTCATATAAAATTCTCTTCGCTTAGAATCTAATTTACTGGCCTCAAAATTTTTTGCCCTCTTAAAATTATATTCAGCATGTTTAATTAAATCGCTGTTTATAAAATTTTTTACGACATTCACGAGGCTTTTAATATTTCCGCGCTCAAAAATTGCTGCACTCTCCAATAATTCAGGATTTCCGCCGGTGCTTGAAGCTATTGCCGGACATGCTCTGCTCATTGCTTCGATTAATGCTCGTGATAAACCTTCCTGCATACTCGGCTGTATATAAATATCTATTTCGTCAAGCCATTTAAAAATCTCATCGTGAGTTAATTCGCCTTTAAAAATTATTTTGTCACTTAAATTATATTTTTCCGCCTGAGATCTCAAAAATAAATTATTTCCTCCGCCAACAAGCTCATATTTAATATTAATGTTAAATTCATCCCGTAAAATCTTCATGGCCTGTATAAAATAATGTTGTCCTTTAGCTTTATTATTAATTCCGCCGATCGTCCCGAATATAATATTTTTATTTTGGGGATTATTAATTTTATTTATGCGCCCGTTTAAAATATTTTCGTCCGGATCATTTAAAATTACATCCGAAGCATAATCAGTATAACCATTTGAAGGATAAATTTTCTGTAAATATTTTTCCGTTACGTAAAATGCAAAATCCGCGTTTAAAGCCGTTTTTTTTGCCCACGCCTCCATAAAAGGAGCTAAAATTTTACCGAGCAGGCTATAATTATAATACTCATCAAATACACAGCTGAACACTTCGGATAAATAAGGCTTTTTTAATTTTCTCGCGATGTCTGCGGCCATGAAGGCAATTAAACCGCTCCGAACGATTATTAAATTTTTATCGCGCATGTTTTCGGCCAATAAATTTTTATATTTGTGATATGAGCTTAAAAATATTTTTGGGTTATTTAAATTAGGGAATTCTAGAATTTTTAAATTGTTTAAATTAATTTTCTCGTGATGTAAATTTTTATAATCATCATCAATTTTATAAACTCTCGTTGCAATCGTAAGCTCATCGCAAATTTCCAAATATCTATTAAATAAATTATTCGTCATCGTCGTGCTGGAATAATTATTATTAATGTCCTTATAAATCGGCAGATAATGGCAAAAAATTCCGCGTATCAATTTTATTTTATGCCTCCTTCGTGTACGCCGTCATGTTTTACAACTTTTATAAACGTCCTGAATATGCAATATAAATCAAATAAAAAACTTTCACGTTTAATATATTCGCCATCGTATTTAGCTTTTATATTAATTTCAAGTTCATCGCGTCCGTTTACTTGCGCCCAACCTGTTAAGCCTGGTTTAATATTATTTGCGTTGTATTTGTCGCGCTCTGAGATTAAATCATCTTGATTCCATAAAGCAGGACGAGGCCCAACGATCGACATATCTCCAATTAAAATATTAAATAATTGCGGAAGTTCATCGAGTGAAAATTTTCGCATCCATTTTCCGGATTTTAAAATATATTTTTCCGGGTTCTTTAATAAATGCGTCGGAACATCATGCGGAGTATTTAATTTCATTGAGCGGAATTTATACATATTAAAAATTTTTTTGTTTATGCCAATTCGTTTTTGCGTAAAAAATATATTGCCCCTATCCTCAAAATAAATTATTAATCCCAAAATTAACATTGGAATAAATAAAATTATCAGCGCGACCAAACTCAAAATTATATCCAGAAATCTTTTTATAAAATTTTTATACAAGTTTATACTGCTCCTTTAAATTTTTTCAAGTTTAGCACGCATAAATAAAAATAAAAAAAATCCTCCCGGACTAAAATAATTTTAATTCAAGAGGAAAATTTAATTTTTATATTTTATATTTCTTAATTCAATCCGTAACGCTTTAATAACTGCTGATATTTTTTGTCTACTTCTCTGGCTTCTGATTCTCTCGGCGGAGTAGGAACATTTTGAGACGGCACATTTACTTTTGGTGATGGAACGTTTACATGATGTGCAGACGGCTGAATTTCTGGAGTTTGCGCAACTGCTTCGCCAGCCTGCTCAGATAAACTTTCGGAATATGAAGCGCTCGACTTTGATCCCGAACTTGAACCACTTCCAGAACTTGAACCAGATGAGTTTTCTAATTTAGCGTAATAGCTCTCATCCTGATCAATTAAAAATAATCTCGGCCCCCTTGGATCATTATTCGCAGCCGTGTAACTCCCGCCATGAACAGGACATGATGTTGTCGGCGTTTTACCTTTCGGGAAATATAACGGAACTGCAGGACAACCAGACCGCGCCAAATATCCCGATGATCTGCAAATTGAAACTTTTGTGACTTCTACATGACTGGCAGGAGCTGTGAAATTTTCCGGAGTATTTTCAATTTCAACTGCATAAGACATGAATTTTTTCCAAACCGGTGCCGCCATCGTTCCGCCGAAACCTCTGCGCCCCATTGATTTATGATCATCACGTCCAGCATACACAACGCTCGTTAAACCCGGTACACCTCCGCAAAACCATGCGTCTATAAAATCATTTGAAGTTCCAGTTTTTCCGAACGTGTTAATTTTTGGAATTTGCGCCGGCTTTCCTGTTCCTGCTCTTACAGCGTCCTGCAACATTGAACGAATTGTATAAGCTGTTTCGGGTCTTAATCCTAAACTTGAAGCAGGCTGACGATTTTCTAAAACATGGCCGTCACGATCTTTTATTTCGCGGATCATTAATGGTATTACTCGCTGGCCTGCATTGTTGAAACAATTAAACGCGACACACATTTCAAGAGGCGTTAAACTTGCTGTGCCGAGTGCCACTGATAAATCATCAGGCAAATATTTAGTTTCAATTCCCATATTGCGCGCCATTTTTAAAATTAAATCAGTTCCGATATATGCGGCCATTCTCACGGCTACGGTGTTTAAAGAATTTACGATGGCTCGTTGTAACGTAACTTCACCGGCGTAACCTTTGCTCGAATTTTTGGGCGACCAGTCTTTACCCTTACCGCCTTTATTTTTAAAAGTTATCGGAGCATCCAAAAAATGATCGCTCGGCATAATATCTTCTTCGATTGCTGTAGCATAAACGATCGGTTTAAAACTTGAGCCGGGCTGCCTCATCGCTTGAGTTGCTCTGTTAAATTTGCTGACGTTAAAATCTTTTCCGCCGACGAGCGCTAAAATTTCGCCTGTTTCAGATTTCATGCATACGAGTGCGCCGCTTATTTCTTTCGGAAGCGTGTTAATTGCTTCGCGGGCTTTATCCTGTAAACGAATATCGAGCGTTGTATAAATATGCATTCCTCCGCTATAAACTTCATCTTTACCGTATTTCGGAAGCAGGTCATTAAATAATAAATGCGAAACAAAATAAGGAGCGCGATTAAATTCTTCGACGCGGTTAACATTTTTTTGAAATTCTAATTTTTCGTTGTAAGCTGCTTGACGTTGAGAGGCTGTGATCCATCCTAAAGTTTCCATGCGGCCTAAAACGTAATTTTGTCGTGCTTTAGCGTTTGCGATGCTGCTCGATGGATTATAACGGCTTGGGTTTGCGATTAGACCGGCGATTATTGCGGATTGTGCTAAATCTAATTTGCTCGCTGATTTTCCGAAATATGTGCGCGCTGCCGTCTCAACTCCCCAAGCTCCTCGACCGAAATTTATCGTGTTCAAATATAATTCTAAAATTTTATCCTTTGAAAATAATTTTTCCATTCTCATGGCGATAATAACTTCTTTAGCTTTACGGGTTATGCTTTTTTCGTGCGATAAAAATAAATTACGTGCTAACTGTTGAGTTATCGTGCTTGCGCCCTGAACTTTTTTGCGCTCAACAACATCGGTCCATAAAGCGCGCAAAATTGATCCTATTCTTATCCCGCCGTGTTCATAAAACGCAGAATCTTCAGCGGCCATGACAGCACGAATAAGCCAGGGAGAAACCTGATGTAATTCCAGCGGTGTACGATTTTCAATAAATAATCTCGCTATAACTTCGCCGTTTCTATCATAAATAATTGACGGCAAAGAATTACGAGGGTTAGCGAGTTCCATCATACTGGGTAGATCTTCAGATAATTTAACAACGTACCAGGCAACTCCGGCACTAACGGCAGCGGTCGCGAGCAGAAAAATTAATAATAAAGTCATTAAAAAAATTTTCATGATCGAAATTCTTTTTTTAGGCTTTTTAACTTTCTGTTTTAATTTTTTATTTATTCGTTTAAATTTCCTTTGTCTGAATAATATTTCATCAGCATCTAAAGGTCTTTTATAATTTTCAGGATCATAATCATTATTTGGGTTAAATTTTTGAAAATAATTATTTTTTCCAGCCATTTAAAATTATTCACACTCCTTAAATTTTAAATTTTATTATTATCGCACGTGTTAAAAATTTTTATGATTCCACCTTTACGAGTTTGTCCGGAGTCCCATAATTCTTTTAAGCTCACCCATAATTCTTCGCCATAGGTGACAGTCTGTACTTTTAAATCATCGTCCAAAATTTCATAGCCGGATAAATTAAACCAATGCCATTCAAAATCCTCAAATTCCGGGTTCTCGTGGCGCAATAATAAAAATGGTACTGGTATACCTGAATTAATTTGAGAAATAATATATTTTTCAGCCAGTTTATAATTTACAGTTCCCGCCAGTCCTTGAATTTTAAGCGAAGTATTATTTACGCTCTTAAGATAATCCGAAAAGCCGTTAATATAAATTTCAAGCAGATCGATCCCATGATAACGAGGAGTTAAAAAAGGTTTCATAACGTTCGTAAATTTTATAAAATCTTCGCGCGATAAATTATTTAAATCGAACGGATACAACTCAGGGAAATATTTTGCTAAATTTATGCATACATCACAAGCAGTAACAGCACCGCATCCGCCTTTATTCATATCCCAATCCGGTAACCAGTCTTGATTACCACCGGGAGCATTATCGATTTTAAAATAATTCAAAACTTTTTTTTGCATCAACAATTTTCACCTTCAACGAAATATTAATTAATTTAATTGGTTTATTTTAAATCTTGTGTTAAATTTAATCGACAATCATTAAAATTTACGTTTCATAATCTTTTGCACATCAATAAATTAATTTACATATGCTAAAATATCCAGCGTTTTAAATTTGAACAAATAAATTTTATGAGCAGGTGAAAATTATGGCCGATATAATTGGTTTAACATGCACTCAATGCAAACGCAGAAATTACACGACTACCGTAAACAAAAAAAAGCAGTCCAAAAAACTTGAGCTTAAAAAATATTGCAAATGGTGTAAAGGTTCAACGCTCCATAAAGAAAGCAAATAATTTAAAAAAAGTTGCATAGAATTTAAAGCTGTTGTACAATCTCCGCGTAATTTTGGACGCAGGTCCGTGGCTCAATTGGCAGAGCACTGGTCTCCAAAACCGGGGGCTGCAGGTTCGAGTCCTGCCGGGCCTGCCATTTTTATGATCGGGAGCAGTATTTTAATGGCAAAAACAACTGCGGGAAGTACTACAAAATTTAGTTCGTTGATGAATTTTATACGTGAAGCTCGTGCCGAATTAAAAAAAGTTACATGGCCGGGACGTAAACAAATATGGTATTGGACTTTAGTAGTTATAGTTTTTACTTTATCTGTTTCGTTATATTTGGGGCTTGTAGATTTTTTACTGGCATGGTTGTTTTCTGCGCTTTTGGGCTAAAGGGTTAAAAATATTATGCCTGGCGAACGCGGATGGTATGTAGTTCAGACTTATTCAAGTTATGAGCAGCATGTTGCGGATGATATAAGTCGCAGAATTGTCGCGATGGATATGTCTGGAAAAATTTTCGGGACAGCTATTCCTATGGAGACCCGTGTTGAGATCCGTAACGGAAAGCCTCGAACGGTTAAACGCAAATTATATCCTGGTTATGTTTTTGTTGATATGATCATGGAGGAGCAAGCTTGGTACACTGTCAGGCAGACTTCAGGCGTAACAGGTTTTATCGGAGCAGGTAACCACCCTCGCCCGTTATCTCCTGAGGAAGTCAAAAGGTTAAGGCTCGATGAAAATCCGGATGAAATTAACGAAAATGTAAAACTCGATATAGATTTAAAACCGGGTGATTTGATTCGCGTAAATATTGAAAATCTCGAAGACCGTCCAGCTTCAGTTATAAAAGTAAATCCTAAAAAAGGTACGGTTAAATTTCGTATCGAAGGTTTTAGCGGAGAAATGGAAACAGATTATAAGTCTGTCGAAAAATTATAAATTATAAAAAATATTTATTTGAATTATTTAAATTATTTAAATTTGAAATTAAGCACGAAAGGAAAATTTTAAATGGCTAAGAAAGTTGTGGGACAGGTAAAATTACAGCTCCCTGCAGGAAAAGCTACACCAGCACCCCCCGTAGGCCCTGCACTCGGACAGCACGGCGTTAATATTATGGAATTTTGCAAGCAGTTTAACGCAAAAACTTCGGATCAAGCCGGTTTAATAATCCCTGCGGTTATTACTGTTTATGCTGATAGAAGTTTTACGTTTGAATTGAAGACTCCGCCGGCAGCAGTATTATTAAAAAAGGCCGTTGGAATTGAATCAGGTTCAGGCGTTCCGAATAAAACAAAAGTCGGGAAAATCGCCCGCGCTAAAGTTCGCGAAATTGCAGAATTAAAACGCAAAGATTTAAACGCTAACGACATAGAAGCCGCCATGAGAATGATTGAAGGTACTGCTCGTTCAATGGGGCTTGAAGTAGTAAATTAATTTGTAATTTAATTTGTGGGAGAGTTTTTAATTTAATTTAATTAATTAATTAATTTATCTCGCGAATACCACTGGAGGAATTTTTAAAAATGAAACATAGCAAACGTTACCGCGAAGCAGCCGAAAAAGTTGAAGCCGGAAAATTATACGGACTCCGCGAAGCAGTAGAATTATTTAAACAGGTTGCCACAGCAAAATTTAATGAGAGCATAGAAGTTCACGTAAAACTCGGAATCGATCCGAGACATGCAGACCAGCAAGTTAGAAGCACCGTTTCTCTTCCTCATGGGACTGGCGTAACAAAAAAAGTTTTGGTAATTACTCAAGGCGAAAAAATTAAAGAAGCTCAAGATGCCGGCGCTGATTTAGTTGGCGGTGAAGATATGGTTCAACAAATTCAAGGCGGGTTTATGGATTTTGATGCGGTCATCGCTACTCCTGACATGATGAAATCTGTGGGCCGTCTCGGTAAAGTTTTAGGACCGCGCGGTTTAATGCCTAGTGCCAAAGCTGGTACAGTTACGTTTGAACTTGAGAGCGCAGTAAAAGAAATTAAAGCCGGTCGAGTCGAGTTCAGAGCCAATAAAGCAGGAATCACTCATAATTCAGCAGGAAAAAGGGATTTTACAGCCGATCAACTTTATGAAAATGTAAAAGCTTTATTACAGGCTATTTATAAAGTGCGTCCGGCTTCGGTTAAAGGCACTTACGTCAAGAGCATAGCAATTGCTCCAACAATGGGGCCGGGAATCGCAATCGATCCAAGCCAAGTACAAAAGGAACTCGCGCTATAAAATAATTTAATTAATTAAAATTTTAAATTCCGTAGACAACAGGAGCGTTAAAGCTTAAAAATTAATTTAAAAATAAAAAATAAAATCCTGTCGAGGAGATAAAGTGAAAAATTTTAAAAAATTCATGGCTTCTCCTTAAATGTTATAATTCGAGAGGCCGTTTTTTTTTTGCGTTATTTATAAACAGGAGGTGAAATAAAAAAAATGCCTGCAAATATTAAATATGATTTAGTTGCCGGAATTAAAGAAAAACTCGCGAAAACTAAAGCCGTTTACGTCGGAGAATATCGCGGGATGACCGTTGCTCAGAGTACAGCACTGCGCGCAAAAGTTAGAGAGGCCGGCGGAGAATTAAAGATCGCGAAAAATACTTTATTTGAGATCGCATTAAAGGAAGCTGGATTTAACGCACTCGATGAAAAATTAATGTCAGGTCCGAATATTTTCGCACTATGTTACGATGATCCCGTAAGCGTTGCAAAAGTTTTAAAGGAATATGCTTCGGATAAAACTCAAAAGGCATTTATATTAAAAGGCGGACAGCTCGAAGGACAAAATTTAACGCTCGAACAGTTAAACGCCCTTGCAGATTTGCCGTCAAAAGATGTCATGCGCGCTCAAGTCGTCAGAACTATTGCCGCACCGATTTCGGGTTTTGTCAATGTTTTGGCTGGAACTATACGCGGGTTCGTTACATGTTTGGATCAGATTCGCGACAAAAAGGAAAAAGAAAATCCAGCAGCGTAATTTATTTTGTAAGTAATTTGAATTTGTGAAATTAATTTTTATTTTTTATTTATTTTGTTTGGAGGAAAATTTTAAATGTCAAAAGAAGAACTTATTCAAGCTATTGAATCAATGTCAGTATTAGAGCTTTCAGAATTAGTAAAGGCTCTCGAAGAAAAATTTGGTGTATCCGCTTCAGCTGCTCCCGTTGCAATGATGGCCATGCCTGGTGCTGGTGCTGCGGCTGCTCCTGCTGAAGAAAAAACAGAATTTGATGTAGTCTACAAAGCTCCCGGCGCAAATAAAATCGCAGTCATTAAAGCAGTACGCGAAATTACAAGCTTAGGACTTAAAGAAGCAAAAGAACTCGTAGACAACCCGCCGAAGAATATTAAAGAAGGCGTATCAAAAGAGGAAGCCGAAGAAATTAAAAAGAAATTGGCTGAAGCCGGTGCAGAAGTCGAAGTTAAGTAAAAAAAATGATTTATTAACGGCCCTTTTTAGTAATATAGGAGGGGTCGTTTTTTTATAACTAGTAGAAGGAGAAAAATTTAAAATGGCTGAGAAAAAAACTGATAAGAAAAAATTATTTATAATCGGAGTAATTTGCGCTATAATTCTTTTAAATATCGTGTGGACGGTTTTGCAAAATAAGTTTACGCAGAAATTAGATGTCGTAATCTCCAGCATGACGAAACTTGAACAGAGAGTAATGAAGCTCGAACAGGGCGGACTTCCTGATGTTGCAGATTTAAAACAGGATTTCGGAGCCTTAAAAGAGATCGCAGAACAGTACGCCGGACAGTTAAATAATTCGATTAGTGTTGAAGAAGGAAAATTAAAGGCTCTTGAAGCAGAACTCGAAGCGCAGAAGTCACGTGTCGAAGCAATGAAAAAATTAGTTCCGGCGAAATAAGATCACTTCACGAAAAGTATTTTACGCAATAATGCTTATAACCCTGGCTTATAAATTGGATGCTGGGGTTTTTTAATTTAAAAATTTAATATGAACATGAACGAAAAAATTTATATTCTGAAACAAGATAATTATAATTATGACGAAATTTTTAAGGCTGTCGAAAAAATGTTTAATTTTTATGGCGGTGTAGGAAATTTTGTAAAGCCCGGCGAAACAGTTTTATTAAAAACGAATTTGGTGGCCTGTCACGATATAGAACGGCGCGTAACAACTGATCCCAATGTCGTTAAAGCAGTCGCAGAAATTTTAATTAATCATGGCGCAAAACCTTTTATAGCTGACAGTCCGGGAATTGATAATTTTAACAGGGCCGCTCAAAAGGCAGGAATTAAAAAAATTGCTGATGAATTAAATATTAATTGCGTCGAATTAGTTGACCCGGTAAATTTAAATATTACGAGTTCGAACGCAGATTATAAAAATATTCAGGTCAGCAGATCAGTAATTGAAGCAGATAAAATTATCAGCCTCGCAAAAATGAAAACTCACGGCCAAATGCTTTTAACGCTCGGAGTAAAAAATTTATTTGGTTGCGTTCCAGGCAGATTAAAATCCGGCTGGCATTATAACGTAGGATTAAACCGTGAACGTTTCGCGGCTTTGTTGCTCGATATATATTTAAACGTTAAACCAGTTTTTACGATCGTTGACGGCGTTATCGGAATGGATGGAGACGGCCCGACAAGTGGCGATCCATATAATTTTAATATTTTGGCTGGAGCTTGTGACGCTTTAAAATTAGATTTCTGGTTGTGTAAATTTATGGGCGCAAAATTTGAGGAATATCCGTTATATAATGCAGCCCTCAAAAAAAATTTACCTGAATGCAATTTAAATCCTGAAGATTTAGCGGGCGATCTCGATCAAAATTTCAAATTTGAAAATGTAAATATCCCGGAAACCCGTTCAATGCGTTTATTGCCGAAAATTCCATTTATTGAAAAATTGATGACTTCAAAGCCTGTTCACATTCCAGAAAAATGCATCGGTTGCGGTCGGTGTGAAGAAATGTGCGCCGCTGGAGCTTTGAAACATCACAATAAAAAATTAACGTTCGATTATTCCAAATGCATACGCTGTTATTGTTGTCATGAGATGTGCCCGGTTAAGGCTATAGAATTTAAACAGAGCTGGCTTGTAAAATTATTGTCGAGATAAATTTTAATTTTAAAAATTACCAGAATATTTAAATTAATCGTGTAATCGTGATAATATTTTTATAAATCAAATTGGAGGTTTTAAATTCAATGGGAAATAAAAATTTATTTGGAGTAAATCAGCTCGAAAATTTCAGGGCTTCACTCGATGAACGCTCCCGGGAAAATGTTAATTTAGCAGTAAAGCGCATGACCGAAATTAAAAATAATAACGGTAAAATTATGATCGTTACAGGTTCAGGGCCAAATATTCACGAAGGCGTTACGACTTTAATAGCTGAGTTAATTCGGGTTGGAATCGTTGATGCTGTTTCAACAAGTTCCGCAGTAATTTCTCACGAGATGGCGGGCGCACTTGATAGAGTTTATCGCGTTGACGCTAAATTATTGGGGATGGATATGAGCAAAATGCCACGCGGAGATGTTTTTGAATTTACCTGCATGACTGACGAGGAATTAAATAATTTAAATTCTGAAATTCCCATCGATTTCGATTTAATAAAACGTGGCAGTTCATTGGAACATCAAAACCAAATTATAAAAGCCGCAGGAAATATGGCGTATCCAATGGGTTACAGAACTGAAAAATTAGCTCATGAAATTTTAGGACTCGCAAGAATGTACGGGCTTCCGTTTGAAACTGTAGCAGGCTGGGGCTGTGATGAAAAAACTATGTTGGGCGCAGCCAGTTTAAAAAATATTCCTGTTCTCGTTACAATTCCTCAATTAGTTGGGGGCGGTGCTGTAGGAATGTCGATCGGCGATTCAATTCCGGTTTCAGAACGTTCGATGAGAATTTCTAAAATGTTAAATTCGTGCGATGTAATAATTGAAAGTGCAGTCGCTTTAACACAGGAAATTCACGACGGGCCGTTTGAATGTTATACGGGGCATGGCATTTGGGCATGGTGGTCGGGACAAAATACTTATAATTTGCGCGATAAAAATTTAATCAGGATAGATCTCGATGAAAATTTACGTAAAGCCGTCGAATTAAATAAAACTGTTCAGGAAGCTATCGACAAAGGTTTACCGAAGACTAAAGCCGCAAAAATTCCGTTTAGAATGGAAATGTCAGCGTTTGCCCGTCATGAAGGAAGTATACCTATTGTTGGAGACATCGGAAAGGTTTGGCCGTTGATCGCTCATGATGTAGCGAAAAATTTGGGGATCGAATTAGAATTTTTATCAGCCTCGCAGGATACTCCGGAAGGGCAGGAAATGCGCGAGTGGATCGTAAAAAATATTAAGCCTCTCGACCGTAATAAAATGCTTTCGCGTTCAAGAATTTATAATATTTAAAATTTATTTCGTAAAAAAGTCCGTTTAATTGCAATTTTCACATGACGGACTTAAATTTTTATTCTGCATCTTGATTATAAAGCCCATTCATAAATTTTATTATTTAATCTTCGTTTAATGGCGCTGTAACGTTGCGGAACATTTTTTGATAATATGCATATTAATTTTAATTTCCATATACACTCGCGAACATCTCGAAAATAAAACTATTATGAAATTAAATTAAATTAAAATTTAGGCTGCAGACATGTCCAAATAAATCTAAACTCAATAACAAAAATTAAATATTAAATATAAAAATATAAAAAAATTCTCCCCAAGATTATAAAAAAATTTTCAAGGGGAGTTTTAATTTTAAAATTTCAAATCAATTCAATTTAATTAATTTCTGAAAATCAACGGGATTAAAAAACTTTCCGCAACTTCATCAGCGATTGGCTTACCGCATAAAATTTCAAGCAGTTTAACCGCAAAAAATGGCGTTATAGCCGGGCCTTTAGCTGTCGTAATATGTCCGTCAGTTTCTACGTTGTGTTTACCGATGTTAGCGCCTTCAAGCCATGATTCTAAACCAGGATAACAAACCGCCGTAACTCCGTGTAAAATTCCGGCCTTCCCTAAAGCAGCAGGAGCGGCACAAATTGCGGCGATTAATTTTTTTTCAGCGTCATATTTTCTGATGAGTTCGCGTAATCCTGTATGATTTGCAATTTCAATCGTTCCGCCTGGAATTACGATCATGTCAAATTTTTCGTCTTTAGCGTTTTCAAAAAGCGCATCGGCCTTAACATAAATATTATTTTTTGTGCGCACCATTTCGTTATTACTTAATGATACAGTTGTGACGACTACTCCGCCACGGCGCAAAATATCAACGGTTGTTAAACCTTCTGTTTCTTCAAAGCCGTCAAGCAAAAATACTCCGACTGATTTCATAATGACATCTCCTAAAAATTAAAATAAGATTTTTGAATTATAGCGCAAAAATAAAAAAATAATTTGACGTGAAAAATTTTAAATGTTATCATTCTCGCGAAATTTGCGGGGTGTAGCGCAGTCTGGCTTAGCGCGCATGGTTCGGGTCCATGAGGTCGGAAGTTCGAATCTTCTCAC
>ERZ842401.335-NODE-335-length-66936-cov-11.911739_pt1 | contig 66936 bp, 46 predicted proteins | sample MGYA00521270_ERZ842401 | MGnify/ENA primary metagenome ERZ842401 (study PRJEB31892, sample SAMEA3878208) | bioreactor metagenome | biome: Moose rumen | place: Sweden | collected 2011-10 | study: EMG produced TPA metagenomics assembly of the PRJEB12797 data set...
AGATACAGAAAAAAGACATCTGGATTGACATGACGCCCATGTCAGACGTGATGACTTTGTTGCTCTGCTTCTTTATGTTGACATCAACATTCTTGACGCCGGAGCCCATACAAGTCAACGCGCCTGGTTCGGTGTCGGAGGTCAAGGTGCCTGAGAGCAATGTTCTGAACATCCTGGTAAGCCCGGCTGGTCAGATCTACCTCGGCACTGAAAACAAGAATGACATGAAGGCGATGTTAGAGACGATGACTGACGTGTACAGCCTGAATCTCAACGCAAACCAGCAGAAGCACTTCCTGGAAGATCCTATGGTTGGCGCCCCCATGGACAAACTTGCAGCATACCTCAGCCTCGAGCCCGAAAAGATGAGCGAGGCCATCCAGAAACTCGGCGTTCCCACTGACAGTATCAATGGGAAGATGAGCGAGTTCCAGATGTGGGTGAAAGCCGCCCGCGATGCTAATCCAGACATCAAGATAGCCATCAAGGCTGATGCCAAGACTCCTTACAAGGCAGTAAAGCACATGATGTCTGAGCTTCAGGATATGAACGAGAACCGTTATCAGTTGATTACTAATCTTAAAACTGCATCGGAGGAATAAACTATGGCAAAAAAGAATCTAAGTAAACAGAAGAAGATGGATACCCGCGTGAACTTCACGCCGATGGTAGATATGATGATGCTGTTGATTACCTTCTTCATGCTGTGTACCACACTGGCTAAGCCCCAGTCGATGCAGCTCACGATGCCGTCGAACGATGACAACGTGCAGAAAGAAGATAAGTCAGTAACAAAGGCTTCTCACACGATTACGCTCTATTTAGGTGCAAACGATCAGGTTTGGTACATCGCCGGACTTCCCAACTATGAGGATCCCTCATGTGTGAAGAAGACCTCGTATGGTGCCAAGGGTATTCGCGACGTCCTCATCAACCACACGACAGAGGAAGGTGTGAACCCCGTTGCCAAGATCATGGTGGCTAAGAAAGAACTCGATGCCAAGAAGACCGCCTACAACAGCAAGATGACAGACGAGCAGTATCAGCAAGAGCTGTCAAAGCTGAAGAGGGGTGAGCTCCCCAATGGCGAGAAGGTTCCGACTATGACCGTCATCATCCGTCCGCTGGATACAGCTACCTATGACAACATGGTTGCTGCACTCGACGAGATGCTCATTTGCAGTATTGATAAGTATGTCATTGACAAGATTGGCCCTGAGGATCGTGAGCTCATCACGAAGGCAGGTGTCAAGTAAGCGTCGGTGATTAACCTTTTAAACGATTAAGAAACTATGTCAAAGATAGATCTTATAGACAATGGCTGGGTAGATCTCGTATTTGAGAACAAGAACCATGCCTACGGTGCTTATCAACTGCGCAAAGAGACCGGCAAGCGTAATGTACAGTCCTTGCTGGTGATGTTCCTCATCGGCGTAGCTATTGCGGCTTTCGTTGCTATCAAGGGTGTTGTAGAAAACGCCATGAAGCAGGATGTAGCCATCGAGGCTGACATCGAGCTGTCAAAGCTGGCTGAGAAGAAGGAGGCAAAGGTTGAGAAGAAAGAAGAACCGAAACTTGAGAAGATTGAGGTAGAGAAAGTGAAGAGCTCCGTCAAGTTCACCGCTCCTGAAATTAAGAAGGACAGCGAGGTGAAGCCTGAGGAAGAGCTGAAGTCACAGGAAGACCTGAGCAAGACCAACACCGCCATCGGTGCGTTTGATGTGAAGGGTAACGACGAGGCTGCCGGCGAGGTGCTGAAGGCTAAGGAAGTTATCGCACAGCCCGAACCCCCGAAGGAGGAGGAGACCAAGGTGTTCGACTACGTAGAGCAGATGCCTACCTTCCCTGGTGGCGATGCCGCACGTAACGAGTTCCTCTCCAGAACCATCAAATATCCGGTGGCTGCTGAAGAGAATGGTATCCAAGGTCGTGTAATCGTACAGTTCGTCGTAGAGAAGGACGGTTCGATTTCAAACGTGAACGTGGTTCGCTCTGTTGACCCCTCACTGGATAAGGAAGCCATCCGCGTGGTTAAAGCCATGCCTCGTTGGATTCCTGGTAAGCAGAATGGCTCGGCAGTGCGCTGTAAGTTTACACTGCCTGTAAGCTTCAAACTGCAGAACTAAACCTCAATACAAACTGTTTGTAATGAAATCAACATTCAATAATATTATTGGATTAACACTCATTTTAGGCTTGTTCCTCGCTTGTGGGAACAAGCCTAAAAATACTAAAGCCGAACAAGACTATCAGCGTGCAGCACGCTATTTTTTGGCAGACGAAAGCTTCAGCCCCATCTTGAATGAAGCACTGGATGTCTTCCACTACCAAAATCCGCTCGACACCCTCGAAGCTAAATACACCAATGAGCAAGAGGCTGTACAGAAGCTCGTCAAACTTGAAACATGGCTGGCATTTACCACACGCGACCTGACAAAGAAGGAGCGCCAGAGTCTCGTAGACCGTAAGTACCTGCCCAGAACCATTCCTATCGCTTATGACGGATTAGCCATCATCGTAAATAACCAAAACCCAGACACTTGCATTACCATACGCGACTTCAAACGCATACTGCGTGGTGAGGTGTCACAGTGGAGCGACATCTATCCCTCCTCTAAACTGGGTGTTGTCGATGTCGTCTTCGACAATCCGTTGTCAAGCACCGTACGCTGGTGTGTCGACTCCCTGCTACAAGGCAAGGAGTTCAGTGCTCCCAACATCGGAGCAGTAAAGACCAGCGCTGCCGTTATCGATTATGTAGAACGCCATCCTAATGCCTTTGGCATCATAGGCAGCAACTGGCTTAACGACAGCCGCGACACCACCAATGTCACCTTTAAGAAGAATATTACCGTCATGAAAGTGAGCCGCATGGACTCTGCCACCGTGCAGAACAGCTGGCGACCCTATCAGTACTATATATACAATGGTAACTACCCGCTCGTTCGCACCATCTATGCAATACTTAACGAGCCTCGCAATGGTTTGCCTACCGGTTTTGCACACTTCTGCCGCCTGCCAAAGGGACAGATGATAATTCACAGGGCAGGTCTGCTCACCATCCAGGCTGGCATGAACGTACGGAACGTCTTTGTGAATAAAGAATAAAAAACATAACTTTTTCAAGTTATAATCGTCACAAATATATAACAAGATAACAATAACAAATTAAATAACTTATCAGATGATGAAAACAATGAAATATCTGTTGATGGCCGTGCTGACCGCAGGTTTCAGCACCGCCGCTATGGCACAAGACGGCTCTAAAGCCGATGTCGATGCTGTAAAGAAGATTATCAGTAGCAAACCCGCAGACCTCGACAAGCAGATGAAGCCTTACTTCAAGGCTAACAAGAAGAATGCAGAGAACCTCGTCGCCTTCGGACGCGCCTTCTACGAGGCTAAGGACACTGCCAATGCCCGCAACTATGCGAATCTGGCTCTGGAGAGTGTCAAGAACCACCAGTATGCTCCTGCCTACATCCTGTTAGGTGACATCATGGCTTTGGCTGATGACGGTGGTGCTGCTGCTCAGTACTACGATATGGCTGTCTATGCTGACCCCAAGGATCCCACAGGTTACTACAAGTATGCCAACGTATATCGTAAAATCAATCCGAACCTGGCCGTAGCCAAACTTAACGACCTGCGTGCACAGCGTAGCGACATTGCCGTTGATGCCCTCGCTGGCCGCATCTATTACATGGCTAACGAATTCGACCAGGCACTGGCTAGCTATGAAAAGGCCGACAAGAAACTGATGGAAGAGCGCGACCTGAGTGACTACGCTATGGCAGCCTTCTTCAAGCAGAAGTACCAGAAGAGTCTTGACATTGCCAAGTTTGGTCTTACCAAGAAGCCTCGTCACGCTGCCTTCAACCGTCTGGCATTCTTCAACAATACGGAGCTGAAGAACTATGACGAAGCCCTCAAGTATGCTGACCGCCTGTTCAATGCCTCTGACTCTGCCAAGTTCTCTTACTATGACTACACCTACTATGGCAATGCACTGAGCGGTGCCAAGAAATTGCCTGAGGCTATTGAGATGTATAAGAAAGCACTGGAGCAGGAGGATATGGACAACAAAGCCAAGCGCGCTGGTGTCATCAAGCAGCTCTCTGACGCTTATCAGCAGCAGGAGGACTATCCCAATGCCATTAAGCATTACGAAGACTACCTGAATAATGTCGAGAAGGCTACTGCCAACGACATGGCAACACTGGCAAGCATGCACATGCAGCATGGTGGTACCTTGAAGGATGCTGAAGCCAAGAAGGCCGCTTTCCAGAAGGCCGATGGTGTATATGCTGACTTGGCTAACAAGTTCGAGAATGCACAGGAATACGCTACCTTTATGCGTGCACGTGTCAACGCACAGTTGGACCCCGATTCAAAACTCGGACTGGCTAAGCCTTTCTATGAGAAGCTCATCGAGCTGATTGAGCCCCGTGCCAACAAAGACGCTACCGAGCGTGCCCGTATCATTGAGTCGTACCGCTACATGATAGCTTACAACTTCATTGTCAAGGAAGACAAGGAGCAGGCAAAGGCTTATTCTGAGAAGCTCATCCAGATTGATCCTGAGAATGAGATTGCCAAGCAGGTTCTTGAAGCTACAAAATAAGCAAACAAAACATACCCCAAAAAATGATGGCAGCCTTCGACTTGGCTGCCATCCTTTTTTTATTCTTTATGAAAACTACTTCAACCTCGACAACTGCTTGGCTGCGGCAGCATGTCCGCGACCTGCAGCCTTGCCGAGCCACACCTTAGCGGCTGCATTGTCGGAACCCAGTAATATCATACCCGCTTGGTACATACCTTCCAAATGCTGATGGTTGGCAGCCTTCAGGAAGTACGTCGTGGCTTTCTCCTTGTCGTAGCCGTCATAATTACTGTTGGCATACAGCAGTCCTAACTGATAGTAGGCTTCTGTGTCGAACTGGTCGGCGGCTTTGGTGAAACACTCTTTTGCTTTCTGATAGTCCATGGCTCTTACGGCTTTCTTTCCCTGCGTGATGAGGTCAGCGACAACGGGGCTTGCCTTCATCATCTGCTTCCCGCTGGGTGAACCAGCGGGCATGATGTCTTGGTTGCGCTTTTCCTCGCCGCTGGGTGAACCAGCGGGCGCAATGGCTTGGTTGCGCTTTTCCTTCCCGCTGGGTGAACCAGCGGGCGCGATGTTATTGTTGGCTACCGTTGGCTGACGCGTCTCATAGTCCTTTGCAGCTACTGCAGCAAGCTGCCACTGGCGCCAATCCGCGTTTTGCTGAGCAGCCACCACCGTTGGTGTCTGCGGCTTCCCGTTATTCTCGAGTACTGCCTGGCGTTTCACCTTCTGCGTGACATAATCACTTAATTCTCCAAGGGTAACACAACCTCCCGATTGCTGTAACTTCTCCAACAGGTGATAGGTAAAAAGACCGTGCTGTCCCTGACGGAAGGGATATGCGGTCTCGTCACCTTGTGCGGCAGAAAAAACAACGGTATTCGCTTCTACCATGCTGACCTTAGGGCGTATGGCCACACCTCTTGATGATGCCAACATCTGTCCGTCACGCTTGGCACCGCTAAAGCAGGCATCAAGGAAGACGACGATTTGCTGACTGGACATCTTTCCAAGCTTCTTGTACAGCGCACGCGTGCTTAAAGCCCCTTCGGTACTCTGGCTGAAGCCATCAACAGGCAGCAGGTAAGCCTCGCTGCCCTTCTCGTCAGGCATGCCGTGACCGGAATAATAGACGAAAGCGCGCCCGCTGCCGTCATAGGCTTTGAGCACGTTGTCAAGCCAGTAGAGTGCAAAGTTCACCTCCCCCAGCGTAGCATCCGGAACATATTTAATGTTCTTCTCCGGAATGCCCAGGGTCTTCTGGCAATACACCTTGAAAACCTCGCCGTCATTCAAGGCATAAGGCACACTCTCTTCATGCTTGTAGTGCTCGTTGGCTATGATGACCACAAAGGTTTTATCATCCACCTGCTGATTGACGGCAATGCGGCTATCAACCTGACTCTGTGCCTTGACACCCTGAACGGTAAAGCACAGGAGCCCTACTATATATAATAAGATGTAACGCATGGACATTTCTTTTTAGTTGCGGGTAATAGGAATGTTTCGGAAGAGCACCGGCTTTTCATCATTGAGGTTCCACGCAGAGCAATTAACGAACAACTTAAACCGTGCGATACTCTCGGCAGCAGTAGGAACGCCATCAATTCGAACGCTCAACCGCATAGGAACACCTGTTGGAATGTTGAAACGACCGGTATCTCCGCAACTATATTCTTTTCTATTTGCAACCTTAACGGCTATAGCATCATTTTGATAGATGTTCCCCTGGTCATCATAAGCTTCAGAGTGATTACTCCAGCCTCCATACACAAAAACATTCTCCACATCATTGGTACCCTCATTCGTAAGGATAAGGTCCAGGATTACCGTCTTTCCACTGGCGGCACAGCGCTTTACCTTGATATTAAAATCAGGATGGTTTGTCACAATCTTCATCGGTGCGTCCTGAGCACTGATGTTCTGCACACCAATGACCATCATAGCCATAAGGATAAAAAGAATCTTCTTCATAGTTGTAAGTTTTGTAATTGATTATTGTTTTGCAAAGATAGTGCAAATCAACGGAAAAGCCAAAGAAAATGTGGCTTTTCTTTGGCTCTTCCTAATTTGTGACTTAGTCTTCAGCAAGTGCAAAGTCCAACTGGCGTTTTTCCAGATTGGCTCGTGCCACTTTAATGCGGATAGGGTCTCCTAACTGATACTTATGATGGTGGCGGCGCCCCACGAGACAGTAGTTGCGCTCATCGAAATCATAATAGTCGTCATCCAAATCGCGCATGGGAACCATACCCTCACAGTGGTTCTCATCAATCTCACAGTAAATACCGTAAGACTGTATGCCGCTGATGTGTGCGTCATAGGTTTCTCCCACCTTATCACCCATAAACTCCACCATCTTGTACTTGATAGAGTCACGCTCAGCCTGCTGGGCTATCTGTTCCATGTCAGAGCAGTGCTCGCACAGCTCCTCATACTTCTCCTGATTGGCACTGCGGGCACCATCCTGATACTTCGTCAGCAGCCGGTGCACCATGGTGTCAGGATAGCGACGTATGGGCGAGGTGAAATGTGTATAGTAGTCGAAAGCCAGACCGTAATGCCCAATATTATGCGTAGAATACTTTGCCTTCATCATTGCACGCAGTGCTACCGTCTCGATAAGCTTCTGTTCCTTCTTACCCTGACAGTCATCCATCAAGGCATTCAGGCTCCTCGAAATAGCGCCCTTGGTACCTGCGGTCTTCATCTTATAGCCGAACTTCACCACAAACTCACGTAACATCTCCAGCTTTGTGGGGTCGGGCTGGTCGTGCACACGATAAGGTAAGGTCTTGGCCTTAGTGCCTTTCTTCACCTTTCCGATGCTCTCCGCTACGGTGCGGTTAGCCAACAGCATAAACTCCTCAATGAGCTGCGTAGCATCATTGGACTTCTTGAAATACGCGCGTGTGGGTTTGCCGTCGGCGTCTATATCGAAGTGCAACTCTTCACGGTCGAACTTTACTGCCCCACCCTTGAAGCGGCGCTCTCGCAGTTTCTTAGCCAGTCGGTCCAGTGTGCGCAACTCCTCAGCATAGTCGGGCTCCTGAGCTGTCTTGCTGCGCTTACTTGGCACCAATATCTCCTGCACCTCCTCGTACGCATAACGGCGGTTGCTCTTGATGACGGTATGTGCTATGTGGTAGTCCTTGACATTCGCATCTTCGTCTAAAGCGAAAATAACACTGTAACACAGCTTCTCCTCATCAGGGCGCAGCGAGCAGATGAAGTTACACAGGCGCTCAGGAAGCATCGGGATGGTGCGGTCAACCAAATAGACACTGGTGGCACGCTTTACTGCCTCCTTGTCAATGACGGAACCCTCCTTGACATAGTGGCTCACATCCGCAATATGCACTCCTACCTCCCATAACTTTCCTGTTTTCCGGATTGAAAGGGCATCGTCAAAGTCCTTCGCATCCTTGGGGTCTATGGTGCAAGTAAACACTTCGCGGAAATCCTCACGGCGGGCAATCTCAGCGGGAGTGATGCCCGGCTCTATCTTCTCGGCAGCCTCTTCTACATGTTTCGGATATTTATACGGCAGTCCGTACTGCGCCAGAATGGCATGCATCTCTACATTGTTGTCGCCTTCCTTACCCAGCACGTCAACGACCTCACCGACTATATTCTTCGAGTCTTTCGAAGGCCACTGTGTGATGCGTACTACGGCTTTCTCACCATCCTTGCCGCCCTTCAGTTTCTTCTTGGGGATGAAGATGTCATGCACGAAGATGTTACCCTCGGTGATGAGGAAGGCATAGTCTTTCTCTACCTTCAGCTTACCTACGGCTTGATCGACCTTATGCGACAGGATTTCGACCACCATGGCTTCCTTGATATGGTGTTCGCGGCGCGCCATCATGGCAACGCGGACACGGTCACCATTCATGGCAAACAGCGAGTTACGCTCAGAGACAAAGATGGGCTTGCCGCCGTCATCAGGCTGAAACGAGTTCTTGCCGTTAGCTTTGCGAATAAACGTTCCTTCTTGTACCTGGTTTTTCAGGTTCAGACGGTATGCGTTGTCGCTCGTCTTTGTCAGATAGTCGTCCCATGCCATCTCGTCCATGGTCTCCACCGCCAACATCTTTGCCGGATGGGTTGACAACTTTAAGTTCTTGAAGATTTGCTTAAACGAGAATGTCTCGTTGGGATTCTGTTGAAACAGGGTCTGCAACATCTCCACCAGCCTCTTCTTGTTTAGCCGCTTTCCACTTTTATGCTTACTCATAGTCTATAGTTTTTAGTTCTTCTTATATTTTACCTCTCCTGGCTACCCAACGGTACCTTCCAATGAGACGCTGAGCAGTTTCTGAGCCTCAACAGCAAACTCCATAGGAAGCTTCTGCAGCACATCCTTGGCATAGCCGTTTACTATCAGTCCTACGGCTTGCTCTGTGGGAATGCCGCGCTGGTTGCAATAGAAGAGTTGGTCTTCTGAGATTTTCGATGTCGTTGCCTCATGCTCGAAGACGGCACTTTCATTATGTACATCCATATAGGGGAACGTGTGCGCGCCACACTCTGAGCCCAGCAGCAAGGAGTCGCACGAGCTGTAGTTGCGGGCATTGTCAGCATTGCTGGTAGCACGAACCAAGCCTCTGTAGCTGTTCTGAGAATGACCGGCAGAGATACCTTTTGAGATGATTGTCGACTTGGTGTTCTTCCCCATATGAATCATCTTCGTACCTGTGTCTGCCTCTTGGTAGTTGTTGGTCACGGCAACGGAATAAAACTCCGCCTGCGAGTTGTCACCTCTTAACACACACGAGGGGTACTTCCACGTGATGGCACTGCCCGTCTCTACCTGTGTCCAGGAGAGCTTTGACCCGACACCTCGCAAATCGCCACGCTTGGTCACCAGATTCAGCACGCCACCCTTTCCGTTTTCGTCACCAGGATACCAGTTCTGAACGGTAGAGTATTTCACTTCTGCCCTGTCCATCACGATAATCTCCACAATGGCAGCATGCAGCTGGTTCTCGTCGCGCATCGGTGCGGTACAGCCTTCGAGATAACTCACGTACGAATCATCATCTGCCACAATCAGCGTTCGCTCGAATTGTCCTGTGTTTCGCGCATTGATACGGAAATACGAACTCAGCTCCATCGGACAGCGTACTCCCTTCGGAATGTACACGAAGGAGCCGTCAGAGAAGACCGCTGAGTTGAGTGCTGCAAAGAAATTGTCACGGTAAGGCACCACGCTGCCCAGGTACTGCCGCACCAAGTCACCATGTTCCTTGATGGCTTCACCAATAGAACAGAAGATAACACCCTTCTCTGCCAGCTTCTCCTTGAACGTGGTCTTCACGCTTACTGAGTCCATGATGGCATCAACAGCAGTGTTGCCACTCAGTGCCAGTCGCTCTTCAAGGGGAATGCCCAGCTTGTCGAAGGTCTTCTCCAACTCGGGGTCGATGGTGGGTGAACCGCCATCCGCTCCTGTTGCCGCCTTCTTTGCTGTGGGGTCGGCATAGTAGCTGATGGCTTGATAATCTATGGGGGGTACATGTACATGGCCCCACTTTGGTTCTTTCTGCTCTTTCCAATAGCGGAACGCCTTCAGGCGGAAGTCAAGCATCCACTCAGGCTCCCCCTTCTTAGCGGAGATGAGTCTGACGACATCTTCGTTCAGACCCTTCTCTATGATTTCTGTATGTACGTCTGTGGTGAAGCCGAACTCGTATTTCTGTTCGGCCACCTGACGTACAAATTCGTTACTTAAATTCTGCGCTGAGGCAGACTCTTCACTTTTCACGCTTCACTCTTCACTTTTACAGTTTCTGCTCGACTTCTATCTCTGTGAAGGTCTCAATGATGTCTCCCACCTCGATGTCATTGTAGTTGACCAGTGAGATACCACACTCCAGTCCTGTTGCTACCTCCTTGGCATCGTCTTTGTAACGCTTCAGGGCATCGATGGCTGCGGTGTGTATCACGATACCATCACGGATGACACGCGCCTTGTCCTTGGCGTGAACCTTACCTTCGGTGACAAGACCACCGGCAACGGTACCGACCTTGGAAATCTTAAATACCTGCTTGACCTCAATCTCACCGGTAACAATCTCCTTCTTCACCTTGTCAAGCATACCCTGCATGGTGCTCTTCACCTCGTCAATGGCATCATAGATGATGGAGTAGGTGTTGATTTCTACGCCTTCACGCTCTGCCAAACGGCGAGCCTCACCGGAAGGACGCACCTGGAAACCGATGATGATGGCATCAGAAGCGGAAGCCAGCATGACATCGTTCTCGCTAATCTGACCTACAGCCTTCGCAATGACATTCACCTGAACCTTCTCTGTCGACAACTTGATGAACGAGTCGGAGAGGGCCTCGATAGAACCGTCGGTATCACCTTTCACAATGATGTTCAACTCATGGAATTCACCCAGAGCAAAGCGGTGTGAGAGTTCGTCAAGACCTAACGTCTTGGTGGTGCGCAGCGACTGTTCACGCTGCAACTGGGTACGCTTATTGGTGATGTCGCGCGCTTCCTGCTCTGTCTCCATCACGTGGAAGGAGTCACCAGCCGTGGGAGCTCCATTCAGTCCCAGGATGATGGCAGGCTCGGCAGGACCGGCTTTCTCTATGCGCTGGTTACGCTCGTTGAACATTGCCTTGATGCGACCGTAGCTGGTACCAGCCACCACGATGTCGCCAATCTTCAGCGTACCGTTAGACACTAGTACTGTTGACACATAGCCGCGACCCTTGTCGAGTGACGACTCGATGACAGAGCCCGTAGCCTTGCGGTTGGGGTTGGCTTTCAGGTCCAGCATTTCAGCCTCGAGCAATACCTTTTCAAGCAACTCGTCAACGCCGACACCCTTCTTGGCACTGATTTCCTGACACTGGTACTTACCACCCCACTCTTCCACAAGCAGGTTCATATTTGCCAAGTCCTCACGAATCTTGTCGGGATTAGCTCCTGGCTTGTCTATCTTGTTGATGGCAAAAACCATCGGCACATTGGCTGCCTGAGCGTGTGCAATAGCTTCCTTAGTCGTAGGCATGACAGAGTCATCGGCAGCAATGATGATGATGGCGATATCCGTCACCTGGGCACCACGGGCACGCATGGCGGTAAACGCCTCGTGACCAGGCGTGTCCAGGAAGGTTATCTGGCGCCCGTCCTTCAACTTCACGTTATAGGCACCGATGTGCTGGGTGATGCCACCCGCCTCACCAGCAATCACGTTCGTATTGCGGATGTGGTCAAGCAGTGATGTCTTACCGTGATCCACATGTCCCATCACGGTAACGATTGGTGCACGCGATATCAGGTCGTTCTCGTCATCCTCTTCTTCGGTGATGGCATTCTGCACCTCGGCACTTACATATTCTGTGGTATAGCCAAACTCGTCAGCCACGATGTTGATGGTCTCTGCGTCCAGTCGCTGGTTGATGGACACCATGATACCGATGGACATACAGGTACCAATGACCTGGTTGACACCAACGTTCATCATTGTTGCCAACTCGGAAACCGTCACGAATTCGGTCAACTTCAGCACCTTTGACTGAGCTGCCTCTGCTGCCATCTCCTCGCTCATGCGCTCCTGAACGGCATCGCGCTTCTCTTTACGGTATTTGGCACCTTTCTTGTTCTGCGTTGTTTTGCTGGTCAGTCGTGCCAGCGTCTCCTTGACCTGACGTGCTACTGCCTCGTCATCCACCTCCAACAGCTTCACGTTGCGGTTCTTCTTGTTTTTCTTTCCGCCTCCCTGCTGTTGCTGCTGCTGGTTGTTCTTGTTGTTCTTCTCGTTCTTGCCAACCTGTTTGGCTGCAGCTTCTATGTCGACACGGTCGGTGCGTATGCGCTCGCGCTTCTTGCGCTCGCCGGCAGCTTTCTCCTCACGCTCTTTGCGACGCTCCTCCTTGGTTTTCTTTTTGGGGCGTGTGCTTTGGTTGAGGGTGGAGAGGTCTATCTTTCCTACCACATTAAACTGGGTGGCGGGCTTCATGAAGTCACCAGGGGTCTTAGCCAACGAGGGCTTTTCTTCATTTGCCGGTGCCTCTTCTGCTGTCGCCTCCTGTGCTGGCTCTTCAGGAGCTGCTTGCGTCTGCTCGCTGACAGGACTTTCCTGAACTGGAGTGTCTGTCTCGTGGCGTGCCTCTGTAAGACCTTCCGCAGTGCTTGTTTCTGTATTGCTCACTGCGTTCTCTTCTTCTGCAGGAAGAGCTGTTTCCACCTGAGGCTCGGCAGTAGCCTCTGGTTCCGTTTTGGCTTTCGACACTGGAGCCGCAGGTTTCGACTTTCCAATCTCGTCAAGATTGATTTTACCCAGAGTTTTAAACTGTGGGCGTTGCTCCATCATTTCTTCCGTCTTGGTGACAGCCATCTCCGGTTTCTCCACCTTCTTCTCCTTAGGTTTCTTGACAAACAGCTTTTCTGCCTGGTTCTTTACAGCCTTGTCACTGCTGAACTGGTCGACCAGTGCTTCATACTGCTCGTCTGAAATCTTGGTATTGCTCGAGACGTCATCCTTTACCTCACCAAGTTCATTGCGCTTCTTTAGGAATTCAACTGCCGTCTGAAGTCCTATATTCAGTTCTGATAATACTTTATTTAATCTGACACCCATTCTGATTTACAATTTGACTATTTACAATTTACAATTTTGGAGTTTGAGTTTGAAGTTTATGATTTGAACATCAGACATCAGCCCTCAGCCATCTCACATCTTCCAATCTTCTCATCTTAATCTTTATTTTTTAATCTCTTTCAGTTTACTCAAACTCTTCCTTCAGCACTTCCAGAACGTGGTCAACGGTCTCCTCCTCGAGGTCAGCCTTCTCTATCAGCATCTCACGGGGAGCGTTCAGCACTTGCTTGGCGGTATCAAGACCGATGGCCTTAATAGAGTCAATAATCCACTGATCTATCTCGTCGGCAAACTCATCCAGGTAGATGTCCTCGTCTGCCTCGTTCTCGCTGACCACACGGAAGACGTCGATGGTATATTCGGTCAACATGGATGCCAGCTTGATGTTCAAGCCACCCTTACCGATAGCCAAAGACACCTCTTCTGGTTGCAGATAGACCTCAGCCTTGTGCTCCTCAGCATTGAGCGTGATGCTCGTCACCTTAGCGGGTGACAGCGCACGCTGTATGAAGAGTTGCGTGTTGTTTGAATAGTTGATGACATCAATATTCTCATTGCAGAGCTCACGCACGATGCCGTGCACGCGACTGCCCTTCACACCGACGCAGGCGCCTACGGGGTCAATGCGGTCGTCGTAGCTTTCCACAGCAACCTTGGCGCGCTCTCCTGGCATGCGGGCTATGCGGCGAATGGTGATGAGTCCGTCCTGTATCTCAGGAACCTCGGCCTCCAGCAGACGCTCCAGGAACTGTGTGCTGGTGCGCGACAAGATGATGCGAGGATTGTTGTTCTCGTTCTGTACCTCCTTCACGATGGCACGCACGGTCTCACCCTTGTGGTAGTTGTCCGAGGGTATCTGCTCCTGCTTGGGCAGATGCAGCTCGTTACCTTCGTCATCTATGAGCAGCACTTCGCGCTTCCACATCTGATAGACCTCGGCCGAGACAATCTGTCCCACTTTGTCCTTGTATTTATTATACAGCGAGTCATGCTCCAACTCCAGAATCTTCGAGGCGAGCGTCTGACGCAGGTTCAGAATGGCACGACGGCCAAACTTCTGAAAGTCCACCTCTTCACTCACTTCCTCACCAACCTCATAGTCGGGCTCTATCTTCCGAGCCTCGCTCAGCGCTATCTCCTTGTTCTCGTCCTCCACCTCACCGTCAGCAACAACGATGCGGTTACGGTGTATTTCGAAGTCTCCCTTGTCAGGATTCACAATCACGTCGAAATTCTCGTCAGAGCCAAACAACTTGGCAATGACATTACGAAAACTCTCTTCCAACACGCTAACCAGCGTGGTGCGGTCAATGTTTTTTGTCTCTTTAAACTCCTGAAAGGTCTCAATCATCGAAGGACCCTTCGCACTTTTTGTTGCCATAGATATATATAATTTTTATTTTTTATTTCTTATTTTTTATTTTACTTGAAGTTCAGCACATACTTACAATACTTTATCGCACGGGTGCTAAACTGCTTGTCAACCTCGACCAGTACGGGGCGCTTGGCACCTTCCTTGCGCTGCTTCTCCTTGGTGGTGACAACGAAGGTGTCGTCATCGCCGACGCTCTTCAGCACGCCCAGCGTCTTATGGTCATCCTGGTCAAGCACCTCCACATCCTTGCCGATGTGGTTGCGATATTGCTGAATCACCTTAAACGGCTGTCCGATGCCGGCAGAGCCAACCTCCAGCTCGTAGTCGCCCAACTCGTCACCAAATTTCTCCTGAAGGAAACGGCTCAAGTCGGCACAGTCTTCTATCCACACGCCATCAGCGTGGTCAATTTCTATCACAATACGGTCATCAGCAGTCATTTCAATGTCTACCAAGTAATAGTCACTCTTCTCTAACCACTCGCCAACTGCTGTCTGAATACTGTTTTTGTCTATCATATAACTTTGTTTGTTAAAATAAAAATGAGAGGCTTCGTAAAGCCCCTCATTCCACTGAACGTGTGCAAAGTTACTCATTTTTATTGAGAATCAGCCGTTGTTCTTAGATAATCACCCATTCCTTAACACTAATTAACCAAAATACCCTCCTCAACCAACAACACCTGCTATTACGGTTGCAAACATTAATAGTAGCGATTGCAAACCTTAATAGTACGGATCGACTCTTAATTTTTATTTTTTATTTTTTATTTTTTATTTCAAAATACTCGCCACCGCTAACCTTCTTGCCGAAGGCCGGCGAGACGTAGTTGTCGAGGCTCTTGCACGCCTCAGCGGAGAACTGCAGGCCGCTCGCAATGGCGGCATCCCACTGGCTCTCTGTCAAGCCTCTCTGGATGTCAGCGCGCGTGATGCCGTTTTTTACAAGGCCGAAGAGGAAGCCGGCATTGAAGTTGTCGCCAGCACCGATGGTGCTTACCGTCTCTCCACTTGCTACGGGATAACGCTTGCTGAGTCCGCCGTCAGCACGCAACTCAACGGGATCGGCGCCCTGTGTGTAGATGAACTTCTTGGTGTAGAAAGAGATTTGTGAGCGATAGACCGCATCGGCATCACTCTTCTTAAACAGTATCTGGAAGTCTTCTGACGAACCACGAACGATGTCAGCCATCTCGAAATTCTCAAGCAGATTGGGGGTCAGCTTCATCACCTCGGTCTGGTGAGAGGCACGGAAGTTGACATCATAGTAGAGGATGGCTCCACGCTGATGGGCGTACTCCAGGAATCCCTTCACCTGCGGACGGATGACGGGGTTCAGCGCATAGTAACTGCCAAAGAGCACCAAGTCGTCGGCATTCACCTGAGGATAGGCGAAGTCCAGACGGTCTTTGGGGTGATCTTTGTAAAAGATGTACTCGGCATCGTTCTGCTCATTTAAGAATGCCAACGACAAGGGCGACTTCGAGTCTGGATAGACGTTGACGGCATCGGCATTACAACCATTATCACGCAGGAACTGAATGATGTATCGCCCGACGCGGTCATTGCCCGTCTCACTGATGAACTCCGTTGCGACACCACAACGCCCCAACGAGATGATGGCATTAAAGGTTGAACCACCTGGTATTGCACTCACGGGCTGGTCATCGCGGAAGATGATGTCAAGCACCGTTTCTCCTATTCCTATAACTTTTCGCATTTTCTTTTCTGCTTTTTGCTGACAAAGGTAATGCAAATCGCGTGAAAAACGCAAAAAAAAGAAGAAAAAAAAGAGAAATGATGACACAATGAGTGCTAAAACGTCTTAAAGGTTGTAAAACTATATAGTTTGTAGCTACTAAATGTATAAAATCAAATTGAAAAGATGCCTCATTGCGGGGGCTTTCACCATGCTGTTTGTGTGGCCACATGTTGTGTTTGCGCAGAAACAGTATCAGGTGGCAGCCTGCGACTGGATGATGCTGAAGCGTCAGAAACTTGGTGAGTTCCAACTTGCCAAGGACATTCAGGCTGACGGCATTGAAATGGACATGGGACCGCTGGGACGGCGCGAATTGTTCGACAACAAACTGCGTGAAGAGCACTTCCAACGGCTCTTCCGGCGCACAGCAGACTCGCTGGGCATAGCGGTGCCCTCGATGGCGATGTCTGGATTCTTTGCCCAAAGCTTCTTGACCCGTAGCAACTATCGCGAGCTGATAACGGACTGTCTGCAATCGATGGATGTGATGGGTGCCAAGGTGGCTTTCCTGCCACTGGGAGGTAGCGGCAACGACTGGAAAACGGCAGGCGCCGCCCATGATGAAATGGTAAGACGCCTGCACAACGTGGGGGAGATGGCTCGCCAGCAAGGCAAAGTCATCGCCATCAGGACAGCACTTGATGCGCGCGCGAACCTACTATTATTAAAGGAGGTCAACAGCGAAGGCATCAAAATCTACTACAACCTGCAGGACGCGGTGGACCAACACCTCGACCCCTGCAAGGAACTAAAGAAACTGGGAACTAAGAACATCGGGCAGATACACGCCTCGCTGACCGACAGCGTCACCCTGGACTGCGACCCACGCATAGACCTGCACCAGCTGAAGAAGACGCTTGACAAGATGCGGTGGAGCGGGTGGCTGGTGGTGGAGCGCAGCCGCGATGCCAAGGACGTTCGCAACGTTCGCGGCAACTACGGCAGAAACGTTGCCTATCTAAAAGAAATCTTTCAAAACTGCAACCCTAAAAAGAAGTAAGAACAAGACAAAGACAAGACAAAGACAAACCCAAAGAAATAAACAAAAAAAATAGTAATAACTTAAAAACAAATTGCTTATGAAAAAACTACAAATGATGGCATGGCCGAAACTCGGCGTCGCAGTGCTTCTGGGTGCTGCGGTTCTGATGACGGCATCATGTGCCAAAGACGAGCTTTCAGGCGACAGCTTCGTTGGTACCTATGGAGGTACGCAACTGTCTAAGCCCGATGCCACTACAATCAAAGTTCAGGCCAGCTCTGACAGAACCACACAAACTGTGACGTGGGCAACTGTGAACGGTGCTCTGAGCTACATTGTCAATGTGACAGCAGGAACAACGCAGGGCACTTACGACGAAGTTGTTGTGAAGGACGTGACGGTAAGAGGCAACACCTACAGCTTTAAGCGTGAAGCCAAGAAGTATTACCGCTTCGCTATTACGACGGCTTTCAACCCGGCTGAGAACAATCCTGCATCTGACCCCAACGACCCGGCTGTCAAGGAGTGGGACACCTTCTCTACCGACATCACCATTCCTGTGGGAACCGACCTGGCTAAATACTTCAAGGAGAACGACCCCGTCACGCTGGCTGGCGGCATGCCGCTGATTGTGAATCTGGAGGCTGGCGGACAGTACACCGCTCCTGACACGCTGAACTTCTCGGGTGTCAATGCTACCATCACCAGCGATGCTGACAACAGAGCCAAGATTACCTTTGGTGAGACGGAGACGGCTAAGGGTACGATAGTAACTGACAGGAACCTCACGGTTGAAAACGTAGAGATAGACTGGGACATCACGTCTAACGGTACGGCAATGGTGCAACTGAGCAAGAACCCGACCTACGAGGCTATTAACGACTACTACCGCATTGAGAGCATCACGCTCAGCAACGTGAAGGCAACTGACCTGAAGAACTGTATCTTCTATGACAGCAACACGAAATACTGCGTGGTGGACTTCAAGATAACGAACTGCGTCATGAAACTGGCTACCGCTCAAGTCAGCTTCGAATCGCTGATTGCTTTCCAGACTGGCGGTGCAAAGGACTTCACCTGTGAGAAATCTACCATCTATGGAAATAACGCCGTAGCTAAATACTTCATTCGCTACAACAACAGCTCACGTATTGACCGCTATGGATTCAGTGAGCCTACTGACACGTGGTCGTTCACTTATGTAAACAACACGTTCTACGGACTGCTCAACGCCGACGGACAGTGGGGTAACTACAATGGTATCGTGGGTAAAGCAACCCAAGGTATTATTACCATTAAAGACAACATCTGGTACAATTGCGACAAGCAGACGATACGCCGTCTGCAGCACTCTAAGAAGTTTTCCGACTTCAACGAGAGTAGTGTTATAGCTAACAACACGTTCTGGAAGGATGGCGCTGCTTTGGACCAGGGAGACTATACCAGTGCCGAGGCTAACGACATCACCACTGAGCCTTCGTTCGTTGACGCTGCCAATGGCGACTTCACGCTGAACGCCTGCGACCAGAAGACGAAGGGCACGGGTGATCCCCGCTGGCTGAAATAACCTATTGTAGAAAACTAAAACAATCAAGATATGAAAAAACAAATCATCATTTTATGTCTGGGTCTCATGGCGTTCTTCTCTGCGCCGGCCCTGGCACAGAATCATACGGTGAAAGGAACGGTGGTTGACGATAAGGGAGAACCCATTATCGGCGCTTCCGTGATGGTTGACGGAGAGAAAGGTAAAGGTACCGTCACTGACCTGGATGGTAACTACACCCTGCAGATGCCTGCCAACGGGAAGGTGACCATTTCCTACATCGGTTATATCTCGCAGACCGTCAAGCCTGGTGGTACTGTCACACTGAAAGAAGACAGTCAGAACCTGGAAGAGGTGGTGGTCGTAGGTTACGGCACACAGAAGAAAGCTCACCTGACGGGTTCGGTGGCTTCCGTCCCCGTTGACGAGATTCAGGACCTTGCTAACGGAAACCTGGCATCAAGCCTGAGCGGTTTGGTCAACGGTCTGTCGGTCTCTGGTGGTGACGGTCGTCCTGGCGAAGCTGCCAAAGTGTACGTCCGTGATGCCGGTTCGCTGGCTGACATGGGTGTGACGTCTCAAGGTCCGCTGTATGTTATCGATGGCTACATCTATCCTAACGATGTGAAGATTGGTAACGACACCAAGAACCTCGGTGAGGATGCCTTCAACAACCTGGATCCCTCTGAGGTTGAAAACATCTCGGTGCTGAAGGATGCTTCGGCTGCCGTCTATGGTGCCCGCGCTGCTAACGGTGTCATTCTGGTTACAACCAAGAAGGGTAAGATGGGCGAGCCCTCTATCTCGTATAGCGGTCAGTTCGGTTTCACCGACGCCATCGCAACACCTAAGATGCTGAGCGCTTACGACTACGGTCGTCTGTACAACATCATCAAGTCTGCTGACCCCAGCAATACGACGCTGGACAAGAAGACAGCACTCTTCCAGTGGGATGAGCTGCAAACGATGAAGGGCTTGGACTACAACCTGCTGGACAAGTACTGGGAGACTGGTGCTACCACCCGTCACAGCGTGAATGTCAGTGGTGCTACCGAGAAGGTGAACTACTTCGCAGGCATCAGCTACTTCAACCAGGATGGTAACCTTGGTAAGCTGGACTACAACCGTTGGAACTACCGTGCAGGTATCGACGTAAAGATTAGCAAGTGGCTCTCTGCCGGTCTGACCATCAGCGGTGACTACGGCAAGAGAGAGACACCATACATCACCAACTATGGCAACATGGACTACTCGCTCCTGATGACGCACCCGCGCCACATTCCTGAGGAAGTGGCAGGAAGACCTATTCCTACCTATGGTCCCGAGGGCTACAAGGGCGGTACGCAGAACTACTCGTTCATGGTGCTGCAGAACAACGGTGACTACAGCGAGCAGAAGACGAACAACATGAACATCAACGGAACATTGACCTACGATTTCGGTTGGAACAAGATTCTGAACGGTCTGAAGCTGAAGTTCTCTTACTCGAAGAGTATCAACAACGACAAGTCGAAGCACTATGCCTCTAAGTACAACCTGTACAGAATGGACCAGGCTTATGGTAGCGGTTACCACATGTTCACCCCGACGGGTGAGGAAGTTGCCGGCTACGACTATCTGGGCCCGAACAACCTGAAGTCTCTGACTTACAGCAACGGTGACGAACTGTACAGAACGCAGTCGCGTGCTGACAACTACCAGATTAACTTTACCGCTCAGTACGCCCGTAAGTTTGGCGACCACGACATCAGCGCCCTGTTCTCGATAGAGAAGTCGGAGGCTGAGAGTGAGTGGCTGTTAGGCAGACGCAGTCAGCCTTATGAATTCACCACCGAGCAGTGGAACTCTGCAACGGGTGAGCACCACACCGAGTTTACCAAGGTGGAGAGTGGTACGATGTCATACATCGGCCGTATCAACTACGCATACGCAAACCGTTACCTCTTTGAGTTCCTGCTGCGTTCGGACGCTTCGACGAAGTTCGCTCCCGAGAACTACTGGGGAACCTTCCCCGCTATCAGTGCCGGTTGGGTAGCCAGTGAGGAGCCTTGGTTCCAGAATGTGAAGTGGCTGAAGTGGATTGACTTCCTGAAGATTCGTGCCAGCTGGGGTATGACCGGTCGTGACAACCTCTCTGCTTGGCAGTGGATGCAGGTGTACTTCCAGGATGCCAACCGTGGTGTCGTCTTCGGTGAAGGCTCTGGCAATAACGCACAGCCCCGTGTCACCATCAATCCTAACTACTCGGCTGTCAACCCCGATGTGCACTGGGATAAGTCTTACAAGACCAACATCGGTTTCGACCTGCACCTGCTGAACCGCCGTCTGTCATTGAGCGTCGACTACTTCTATGAGAAGAACCGCGAGATGCTGCTGAAGCTGACACAGGACGTCGCTTCTACCATTGGTACCACCACAGCTTCCACCAACGTTGGTGAGATGAACAGCTGGGGTTGGGAGTTCAGCATCAACTGGCGTGACAAGATTGGTAAGGATTTCAAGTATCACATCGGCATCAACACCGGTTATCATGACAACGAGGTGCTGGTATCTAACTGGACTACGAACCCCAACGAGATTTACCGCTCAATGCAACCTGGCAGCCGCACCGATATGGGTGTATGGGGTCTGGAGTGCATCGGTATGTTCCGCAGCTTCCACGACATTGACGAGTACTTCGACAAGTACCTGAAGAAAGAGGATGGTACTTACGGTAAGTATATGAATCTGGAGAAGAGTCAGGTGAAGCCCGGTATGCTGATCTACAAGGACGTACGCGGCTACGACTCAACAACGGGTCAGTACACAGGTCCGGATAAGGAGGTAAGCTCCGAACTCGACTTGGTACACCTGTCAAACCGCAGCAACCCTTACGGTCTTACTACCAATTTCGGCTGTGAGTGGAAGGGCATCTCGCTGACTGGTCAGCTGTCAGCCAACTGGGGTGGTTATCAGATTCTGCCCTCTCAGGCTATCAGCATTCCTTCCAACCAGACACTGGACAACACCAACTTCGCTGCATTCTGGAATCCCGATGACGTTTACGTCTATCAGGACATCTACGATGACCAGGGTCGTCTGCTGCAGGCTATGAACCACGATGCCAAGTATCCTGTGTTCCCCTATGGCGACTTCTCTATCAACGCACGTGCCTCTAGCTTCTGGCGCGTCAGTGCTGCTACGGTTCGTCTGACCCGTCTGACCATTGCCTACAGCATTCCTAAGCAGTGGCTCAGCTACCTGAAGGTTATCAAGAGTGCCCGTATCAACATTACTGGTCAGAACCTGATTAACTTCTACAATCCTTGGCCGGAGAGATTCTCTAACTCATGGGCAGGCTACTACAACTATCCTAACCTGCGCAAGTGGACTATCGGTGTCAATCTCTCGTTCTAAGTATTCTATCAATGATAATCATAAAAAGAAAGAATTATGAGAAGCTTAAAAATATATATTAGCATCGGTGTCCTGGCGGCCTTGGGTCTCTCTTCGTGCAGCGACCAGTTTCTTGAGGACAAGAAAAACTACGATAACCTCACCAAAGATGTATACAACTACTACAGCGGTGCAAAGGCTCGCCTAAACGATATTTACTCACAATGCCTTCCTTGGATGACTGAAATGGCTGGTGCCGAAAGCAACAAGCGATTCACTGGCGTCTCCACGGGTCTGCCTGATATGGCAAGCCAGTCTACGGAAGAGTATGCCGGAACGTGGAGCGACTTCGTCAATCCTAACGTGACGCTGACAGGTGGCGCTACCGGCACTGCCGTACCCGACTTCTTCATGGGTAAGGTAACTGATATTCAGCAGTCTGCTTATGGACGCGTCCGTAATGTCAACGACTTTATTGCCGGTGTGGAAGGCAGCACGCTGAGTGAGGCTCAGAAGAACGAACTATTAGGTCAGGCTCACTTCTTCCGTGCTTGGCTGTACTTCAATATGGTGAAGTGGTATGGTGGTGTTCCTCTGGTAACAGAAGTACAGATTCCTGAAAAAGGTGTCTTCACACCTCGTTCGAATGCCAGACAGTGCTTCCAGTTTATCTTTGACGAGCTGAATACTGCTGCCAGCCAGCTGTCTGCTACCACCAATGGTGGATGGACAGGTAGCGACTGGGGACGTGTGACCGCTGGTACTGCACTGGCACTGAAAGGCCGCGCACTCATGCTTTGGGCAAGTCCGCTCTTCAACCGTAAGGGTGAGGACCGCTGGACTTCAGCTTATCAAGAGATGAAGAACGACCTTAGCACCATCAACGCTTGTGGTTACGACCTCTTCAAGACTTCCAACAACATCAATGGTAGCGACTTCGCCCTGCAGTTCATGCAGCTGGGCAAGAACCCCGAGGCTGTCTTCGTCACACTGCATAACAGCATTACTACTGAGAGTGACGAACAGCAGAACAATCCTTGGGAAGCTAAGATTCGTCCGAAGAACACAGCAGGTAGCGGTCTGGCTGCCAGCTATACGCTGGTGAACCTGTTCCCTGACAAGAACGGTATCATCGTTCCGGGTACAGGTACCTACACCAAGCTGAAGACTTCTGGAACCTACGACAAGAATTATCCGTTCGTTGACCGCGACCCACGCTTCTACCGCACCTTCGCATTCCCTGGTGTTAAATGGGTGTACAGCGGTGACCCCACAAAGAAGGATCCTAACAATCCGTCTTATGGAAACGGTAAAAACTATGTACTATGGAACTATGTATGGTACACCGTCGACGACGACACCAAGCGTGACGACCCGACAGGTTCTGACGCTGCACGTGCTGCCGACAACTTCCTAACCAGCAAGTCAAGCATCTATGTCCGCAAGAAGAGTGACGACGGCGGCATCAAGGGCGCAACCCAGATGTACACCTATATGTCTGATTATGACCAGCCCTTCAAGACATCGGCTGCTCCCGTCATCGAACTGCGCTATGCTGAGGTATTGCTGAATCTGGCAGAAGCAGCTTGTATGGCTGGCGATGTTGACGGAGCCTTAGGCTACATGAACCAGGTTCGTGCCCGTGCTGGTGTTCGTGCACTTACTACCGGTGACTTCATTGGCGACACAAAGTCAGCCTGCATGAGCGCCATTCTCTACGAGCGTCAGATTGAGTTTGCTTACGAGGGCAAGCGCTTCTACGACATGCGCCGTTGGATGCTGTTTGACGGTGGTGCTGTCAAGCCTGCCAATACGCCCGACACTTACACGCTGACTGGTTTTGGTGGCAACACCTGCACGTGGCTGGGTGTAACACCGTGGAACGGACAGCGTCGTGAGCGCATCGAGTTCCAGACTGCCAAGAGATATGGCGCTGGTGGTATTACTTTCGATTCAGACCCCTTGCTGAAGGCTGGTACTGCACGTGATGTCATTGTAGACCTGGATGATGCTACAACCGACCTGTCTACACAGACTGCCAACCTGAAGACTTGGTATCAGAATAACTTATACATCGTTGAGAAGAACAGTGACCCTCTTGATGCTGCGAAGAATAAGGAGGTCATCACCTTCAATCCGAAGTATTACATCCTCGGTCTGAAGAACAGTGTGCAGGAGAACAATAAGGATATTCCGCAGACTGTTGGTTGGGAAGTGAGTAGCGGTGGTGCATTCGGCACCTTCGACCCGCTGGCTGAATAAAGAAAGCTATTTCCTATTCATAAAAGCAGGGGCTTCGGCAAACAACCGAAGCCCTTGTTTTGTTATTAGAGCTGATACGATTGCTAAAAAAAGTTTATTGTGGCGACAATACTATCAGGGAAACGTCTATAAAACAAAAAGAAATTAACAAAAGCATATCGATATGAAAAAGATTTTTTTGATGGTCACAGTGTTGGTGACGACACTGTCGGCATGGGCACAGTATCCTGACCTTACTGACGAGGCCAAAAAACTTATTGCGGAACAGAAGAAGCAGTGGCAGGCTCATAGCGACTCGGCGTGGGAAGTAGCATTCCCAATCGTGATAGAAGAAGCCAAGGCAGGTCGCCCCTATGTGCCCTGGGCATCTCGTCCTTACGACTTGCGCCAGGCCAAGATTCCTGCATTTCCTGGTGCTGAAGGTGGCGGTATGTATACCTTTGGCGGTCGTGGCGGAAAAGTGTTGACAGTAACCAACCTTAATGATGACGGTCCTGGCTCGTTCCGCTGGGCTTGCGAACAGGGCGGTGCCCGTATTGTGGTGTTCAACGTCAGCGGCATTATCCGGCTGAAGTCACCCATCTACGTGCGTGCTCCCTATATCACGATTGCCGGACAGACAGCTCCTGGCGACGGTGTGATAATTGCTGGAGAGTCGTTCCAGGTAGACACCCACGATGTCATCGTTCGCCACATGCGCTTCCGCCGCGGCGAGACGCTGGTGCTGAACCGTGAGGACTCGTTTGGCGGCAATCCTGTTGGTAATATCATGATAGACCACTGTTCTTGCGAATGGGGACTTGATGAGAATATCTCGTTCTACCGTCACATGTTCGACATGAACGACGGAAAGCCCAAGCGCAAGGAGCCAACAGTAAACGTCACCATTCAGAACACCATCTCAGCCAAAGCGCTCGACACGTGGAACCACGCCTTCGGTTCGACCATCGGCGGTGAGAACACAACCTTCATGCGTAACCTTTGGGCAGACAATACAGGTCGTAATCCAAGCATTGGCTGGGGCGGCGTGTTCAACTATATCAACAATATTGTGTATAACTGGGTACACCGCACTGCTGACGGTGGCGAGTTTACCACGATGTCGAACTTCATCAACAACTACTACAAGCCCGGTCCTCTGACAGACAAGGATAGCCCTGTGGGTCATCGCATCGTAAAGGCTGAAAGCCGCTCAAAGGGTCTGTTCCCCTTCAAGCAGTTCGGACGCGTCTATGCTGTCGGCAACATCATGGAGGGCTACCCAGAGATAACCAAGGACAACTGGAACGGTGGTATTCAGACTGCCGATAAGGATGGTGAGATTGATGCTACGGAGATGGCACTGATGCGCTCCAACGAGCCTTTCGAGATGCCTTTCGTAAAGATTATGGGTGCTGAGCAAGCCTTCGACTGGGTGCTCTCAAATGCCGGTGCCAACATTCCCTGCCGCGACATTGTAGACCAGCGCATCTGTGAAGAGGTACGCACGGGACAGGCCTACTATGTCAAAGACTACGAAAAGAACATGGCAAAGCTGGAGAAAAAGACTGGCGTAAAGCAGAACCCTTATGGCGACATGTGGGGTCTGCACGAGAAGTCAAAGAACGAGGAGGGCTTCTTCAAGTACCGCCGTCTGCCTAAGGACAGCTACAAGGACGGTATCATCACAGACCCTCGTCAGATGGGTGGATACCCAGAATACAAGGAGTGGGAACCCTATAAGGACAGCGACGGCGATGGAATGCCCGATGAGTGGGAGACCCGCTACGGACTGAACCCCAACGATGCCAGCGATGCTAATGGCGACTGCAATGGTGACGGCTATACCAACATTGAGAAATACATCAATGGCATCAACCCCCAGACAAAGACTGACTGGCGCAATCTGAACAACAACTACGACACGCTGGCCGGCAAGGGTAAACTGATGTAAATGCCTATGAAAACGAAGTTATTGCTTGCTGCACTACTTATACTGTTCGGGGTGGAGGCTTCTGCCCAGACAGTAGTGCTGAACGACGAAGGACGCGACTCCTCGTATGTCAAGAGCATCATCAACCGTTCACAGAAAATTGTCGACGGGCTGCAACTCAACGACACCAAGAAAAGCCTAGCTGTGCGCAACATCATTGCCAACCGCTACTTCTTGTTGAACGACATACACGAGGCTTGTAATCAGAAGAAACAGTATGCCAAAGACTCCATTCAGGGCAAAGGTCATCGGCAGCGCATCATAGACAGTGCAGAACGCCGTCGCGATGCAGAGCTCTACAAGCACCATTTCGAACTGCAGTCGGCATTGGCACAATACCTCACCGATGAGCAGATAGACGCCGTAAAAGACGGCATGACCTTCGGACGACTGAAGCGCGACTACAACGCTACGCTGGACATGATACCATCGCTCTCCGACTACGAGAAGAAGCAGGTGCTCATCTGGCTACAGGAGGCTCGCGAATATGCGATGGATGCTGCCGACTCTAAAGGCAAGCACTTCTGGTTTGACAAGTATCGCGGACGCACCAACAACTGGCTTTCCGCTCGAGGCTACGACCTGAAGAAGGAACGCGACAACTGGATGAAGCGCATAGAAGATGCGAAAAAATAAGTAAATAAAAACCATACGGGATGAAAAGACACATTATCAGCTTTTTAACCGCACTGTTAGTAATTCCATCGGTAGCTCAAGAGGTACCGATGGATTACTCATATTGTGGCTATCACCACTCAGAACAAGCCATACCTGCTGCCAAGGTCGTCCTATTTGTTGCTGCATCAGGCAGCGACGACTCACAAAACATTCAGAAGGCAATAGACTGGGTGAGCCGTCAGAAGCCTGACAAGCAGACAGGACTGCGAGGCGCCGTGCTGTTAGACGAGGGAACCTACACCATCAGCGAACCCTTGCGCATCCGTACCAGCGGTGTAGTGCTGAGAGGAACGGGACGTGACAAAACCCTGCTGTGCAAGAAGGGATACGACCGTGGAGCCACCATATATATAGAAGGTACGCGCGCTATGACGGTGAAAGACACCATCGACATAGCAGATGTCAAAGCAGGTAGTCTGCAACTACAGCTGAGCACCCTACCCTCGGCACTGCAGCAAGGCACGCGAATACTCATCTGGAGACCATCCATCCAGGAGTGGATAGAGTCGCTGGGCTGCCAGTCCTTTGGCGGCGGCAAGCGCATGGGGTATTGGGCTTGGCACCCAGGTGACATTGATCTGCGCTGGCACCGTACGGTAAAGGGGGGCAGCGGCAACAACATCACGTTGGATGCTCCTATCACCTGTAACATTGAAAACCGTTGGGGAGGTGCTAAAGCCATCATTTACGAACAGCCTGGACTAATCAGCGAAAGTGGAGTCGAGAACCTCACCTTGGTGTCTGACTACGACACGACGCTTCCGATGGACGAGAACCACTGCTGGGACGGCATCTATATGGCTGATGCCGAAGATTGCTGGGTACGCATGGTGAACTTTCGCCACTATGCCGGCTCTGCAGTAGTTATCCAGAAATCTGCCAGCCAAATTACCGTTGAAGACTGTAAGTCACTGCAGCCAGTCTCGGAGATAGGCGGATTCCGCCGACGCACCTTTCTCACGATGGGCGAAAAGACACTGTTCCAGCGCTGCTACTCAGAACACGGCATCAACGACTTCTCCGTCGGACATACGGCTCCTGGCCCTAATGCCTTTGTGCAGTGCGAGAGTTTCGAGTCGCTGGGGCCCAGTGGTGCCATCTCTTCGTGGGCTCCAGGCATCCTCTTCGACATTGTCAACATTGACGGCAATGATATCGTATTCAAGAACTGGGAACTGGAAAAATTCGGAGCAGGCTGGAGCACCGTCAATAGCACCATGTGGCAATCTACCGCCGCAGGACTCTTCTGCTATCAGCCTGACACGCTGCAGCGCAACATCTCGTATGGCTGTTGGGGACAGATACAAGGCAATGGCGATTTTGGTCAGATGAACGAACACGTCCTGCCCTACTCGCTTTTTGCCGCCCAACTGGAAAAGCGCTTGGGGCGTGATGTCAGCACGCAGTGTCGTGTGCTGCTGCGTAATACCAATGCCTCTTCGTCACCCACCATCGAGGAAGCCATGCGTATGGCAGAGGAATCGCTGAAACCCCGCCTTACCCTTCAGCAGTGGATAGACTCAGCACGTTTTGAGGGCGATGTCACCAGCAGACCTAAAGCTAGCATCGCAAGCACAAAACAGAATACGGCAGAAAGCAACAACAAACCCACCTACCGCCTTCAGAATGGTTGGCTGACCAAAGACGGTGCAGTGCTGGTGGGCGGCAAGCACCAAACACCTTGGTGGAACGGCCGTACCACTGATGCTGCAATGGCGAAAGCCAAGGAGAAATACGCCTTGACGCGTTTTGTGCCTGGTCAGGAGGGTGACGGCGCCACCGATCGCGTGGACAGTGTCGTAGCTGAGATGCAGCGTAGCCACACCTTGCTGTTTAGTCAGAACTATGGACTTTGGACAGACCGCCGTCGCGATGATCATGAGCGTATTCGCCGAAAGAATGGTGACGTCTGGGCTCCTTTCTATGAGCAACCCTTTGCGCGTACTGGTAAAGAGCTGGCGTGGGACGGTTTGTCGAAATACGACCTTACCAAACTCAACAAATGGTATTTTTGGAGACTGCAGCAGTTTGCCAAGAAGACAGAAAACACGGGACAGATACTGAAGAACCAGCACTACTTCCAACACAACATCTTGGAAGCGGGTGCCCACTGGGTTGACTGTCCCTGGCGAACCGCTAACAACGTCAACGAGACACCATTTTTAGAACCCGTAAACTTCACTGGTGACAAACGCATCTTTACGGCTACGCAGTTTTATGACATCAGTAACCCTGCCTTGCGCGAGCTGCACCGACAGTACATCCGTCAGTCGCTCGATGCCTTCAAGGGACAACCCAATGTCATTCATTCCATCGGCGAGGAGTTTACAGGTCCCCTGCACTTCGTTCAGTTCTGGCTCGACGTTATTGCTGAGTGGGAAGCAGAGAATGGTAAGGTGTTGATAGACCTGGCAGTGAACAAAGACGTACAGGATGCCATTCTGAAAGACGAGGCACGTGCCAAGGTTGTCGACATCATTGACATAGAGCAGTGGTTCTACCATAGCAAGGGAGAATATGCTCCCCCGGGTGGTGTGAATATGGCACAACGGCAGTATCTTCGCAAGATACGCACCGGCAGTGCCCGTTTTGAAGATGTCTATCGTGCCGTCCTGGAATACCGTCAGCAATATCCTGACAAAGCCGTCATCTATTCAGCACAGAAACACCCTGAGCTGTGTTGGGCATCACTCATGGCAGGAGGGTCGTGTGCCGCCATTCCCGTTACCGATGCTGTCTTCCTGCAGAGCGTAGCTACGATGCACCCCACAGCCTCACCTGTCAACGGCGTCTATGTGTTGCAAGGCACCACCGACCGCCTTTACTACAAGTCTACCGATGCAGCTTTTAAGGTAAACTTGTCCGATGACTCCTATCTGGTTTATCAGATTGACCCTGAGACAGGAAAGCTCAGCAAGCCACAGACTGTCAAGAAAGAAACGACGCTGACGGGAATTGGTGTATTTTTGATACGTAAAAAGTAGCCAAGAACCTCACTTGAATAGGAAAATTCGTTAAAAAGACGGGTTTTCCTATTCTTTTTTTCCATTTTTCTTTTTGTATTTTGATTTTTTATTTATCTTTGCAATCGAAATCTGTAAAGTTGAACCACCAACGGAGCAGACAAGAACTAATGGAACTGCTACTAAACGCTACGCTAATTTTACATGGCTACTAACACTCTGAAAGAACAAACACGTGAGCTTATAGCTCAATTCTGTGCTGGCAACGATGCGGCCTTCGCCAGACTTTACGATATGTATGTTCACATGCTGTATAACTATGGAAACAAGTTGACACAAGACCAGGAGCTGCTGAAAGACTGCATCCACGATGTCTTCGTCAAAGTTTACATGAAGCGTAACGACAAAAACAACATCAACAACTTTGGTTCCTATCTCATCATTTCCTTAAAAAACCGCCTGCTCGACGAGTTTCGCCGCAAGAACTTCACCACCGAGGAAGCTGCCGAGGAGTATGAATACCGCTGTGCTACGGAGGATGTCGAGAACAGTTATCTGTCACAGGAACATCAAGACTTGCAGACAGCACATGTGGCTTACCTGATGCAGAACCTCACGCGTAGGCAGCGCCAAGCCATCACCTTATATTATATAGAGCAACGCAAGTATGAAGAAATCTGCGATATTATGCAGATGAACTACCACTCCGTACGCAACCTGATGCACCGTGGTATGCTGAAATTGCGTGAGGCGGCTATGTAATTTGTTACATAATGATTACAAATTTCCACACACTACGTCTTTAAAGTAAAGGCGTGGCTATGAAACAAACCTACTACACAACGGTTGACGACTTTCTGCTGGATGATGATTTCATCCGCTATGCGATGGATGCCTGCCCTGATAAAGAGTCGTATTGGACCTCTTATCTTACAGCATCCCCTCAGGTACGTCGCGCCTATCTGAAAGCTTACCACATCTTAAATCACCTGCACGACTGCGACAACTTGCTCACCCCTGGCGAGGTAGCTATCTTGAAGCGCCGTGTTTTACGCACCATCCGCATGAGTTTTAACTAAAAGTCAAAGCTCAGCTGTCCGTCACCTAACATATTGAACGTTTTCCGATGATATGGCGTAATGCCGTATTGTCTGATAGCCTCGCGATGCTTCTTCGTGGGATAACCCTTGTTCGACTTCCAGTCATACTGTGGATACTCCTCTGCCAAGCGGTCCATATAGTCATCGCGATACGTCTTTGCCAAGATTGAGGCGGCAGCAATAGACAGATACTTCGCGTCACCTTTCACAATGGTCGTATGAGGAATTCGCACAACAGCCGGTGCTCCCTGTCCTTGGTTCAAAGACTCCTCCGCCACGACGGTATATGGCTTAAAGCGATTGCCGTCAACAATGATAGCCTGCGGTCGTACTTGAAGCTGGTCCAACGCCCTGTGCATAGCAAGGATAGAGGCATTCAGAATATTCATCCTGTCAATCTCCTCAGGTGTCACTACGCCCACAGCCCAAGCCGTTGCCTCGCGCTCTATGAGCTGACGCAGCTGCTTGCGCCTGCGGTCAGTCAACTGTTTCGAGTCGTTCAGTTCCTCATTACGGTAGTCTTCAGGAAAGATAACGGCAGCAGCAAAGACGCTGCCCGCCAGACAGCCTCGTCCAGCCTCGTCACAGCCAGCCTCCACCAATCCAGGATAATAATGACTTGCCAACATGCTTTAAGAAATTAAGTGATACGTTCCACCAGCCAGAGGTCGCACAATACCTTTCATCTCCAGCGAAAAGAGTAGTGCCGTAAGTTGTCCTATGGAGATATTGGTCCTGACGCTGATGTGATTGAGTTGCAGATCGTTATTCTGTTGCAGCAAGTCGACCACGAGCTGTTCCTCGGCTGTCAGGTCAGGAAAGAGCTGCCGTTCGACAGTCGCAGGCTTGTTAACCAACATCTGCCACCCCATCGCCTCCATGAAGTCTTCTGCGCAGGTAATAAGCGCTGCCGTATTATTGCGAATCATCTTGTTGCATCCCTCGCTGTACAGCTGCCCTACGTTGCCGGGGAAGGCGAAGACATCTCGCCCATAGTCCTGAGCTATCCTGCAAGTAATGAGACCGCCCCCCTTATAGGCACTCTCCACAAGGACGGTAGCATCAGAGACACCCGCAACGATACGGTTGCGTTGTCGGAAGTTGTTAGGCAGTGCTTCCGTCTGACTCATATATTCCGTCAGCAAGCCCCCGTTTTCCACCATTCTGACGGCAGTGTCACGATGTCGTGGCGGATAGATCTGATCCAATCCGTGAGCGAGTACCCCTATCGTCTGAAAACCCTGCTGCAGAGCAGCCCTATGTGCACAGATATCAATGCCGTATGCCAGACCGCTGACAATCAACACCTGAGGACATTGCTGTCGCAAGTCGGCGATGAAACGATTAACGATGTCTGTTCCGTACTGCGTACAGTGTCGTGTTCCAACAATATCGACAACATACTGTTGGTTGAGTGAGGCATTGCCCTTATAATACAGAACGATGGGAGCATCAGGACACTGGCGCAAGCGCTGCGGATAGTCAGCATCGTTGAGGGTCAGCGCCTTGATATTCCCTTTGTCTATGAATTCCATCTCTGCCGCAGCCCTTCGTAGCGCCTCATCCCATGTTTGCAAGGCGGCGCGCAGTTGCGGGGTAGCGTCAGGAAACACGTCAGCAATGTTGTTACGCTGTTCATATACCTCTTTCCCACTCCCCAGTGTTTGGTACAGCAAGCGTGCCGTCTGGCTGTTAACTCCAGACAAGCGACTTAGGGCGATGGTATAATAAATCTCTTCTTGTTGCATAGCTATTCAAGGTAAGGCGCAAAGGCGCGGTCATAATCCTCGCTTTCTGCCAGTCTGCCGTTGACGAGACACACCAGCATGATGTCGCCACGAAAACAAAGCGTTTCATCAGAGGCACGGAAAATGTCCTGATGGAAAATATACTTGATGCCTTTTTTCTCAAGCCACAGCCTCGATATGAAGACATCGTCACAGCGCAGTGGAGCCTTGTACTGTAAATTCATGCGAGCCACCACCGCATCGACGCCTTTCTCGTGCATCTCAGCAAAACTCAGTCCGCAGGCTTTCAGGAACAGGTGGCGTGTATGCTCCGTATAATGCAGGTAGTTGGCGTTATTGACAATACCCTCGATGTCGCACTCGTAGTCGCGCACCTCCATTTTCGCTTCAAAAACGTATTTACTCATTGCTCTAAAACTTTCAACTCTCAACTTTCAATTTTCAACTTTCAATTAAAAAAGTAATCATACCTCTCAGTTCTCACCTCTCAGTTCTCTTCAAGTATTCATACCCAATGCGACAGCGCAGGCAGTCGCGTCTATCGCAGTATTCACGCTTCAGCTGAATCAGCGCTTGCGAATCGCCTGCCGTCTTCACCTCCAGTCCACATTCCTGCCACATGCGGATGATGTGGTTGTTCTCCGCCTTCAACTGTTCCAGAAAGTCGAACGCCCTGTCACACAGTTCTTCCTTCATACTGTGACGTCCGTATGCAAAGAGCATCGGAATACAAGTATTGATGATAAGCAGGTTGATAGATGCGGGCGAGAGGTGTTTCGCGTTTCGCACACTCTCCGAGCCAAAGGTGTAATGTGTCTCCCAGTAGGGTGTCACCTGTGTTCTCAGCATGTCCGCCAGCGCCACCATGTCATTGCAGTCGACTAACGCCGAGAGCGAAGCCCGTCGTTCGTAATACAGCTGTGCCAACTGCGAGATACGGATGTGTGGGAAGTTCTGGGGGCGCAGTCTGAGAAATCGCCAAAGACTGCTATTCATCGGTTGCAAAGAGAACTTATGAGCCAGATACTGATACTCGTTACGCAACTTCGCAAAGTACCCCTCGTTTAAGGCCTCCTTCTGGTAGCGTTCAGGAATGGCATTCAGTTCTAACAGTCCTGCCTGTCCCATGAAGATAGCCTCAATCTGAAACACGTCATCGCGATGTTTGCCCACCGCCTGTAACGGAATATGGCGTGCCCACTCCTCAAACGCGTCGCCGTTGATGCCGAAGCCGTAGTTGCGTGCCAGCGTCACGAAGTAAGCATCCTCCCACGAGCCTCCAGCCTGCTTGACACGCTGTTCGATGGCTATCGTCTTTTGCTCCAGCCGTTCTGTCTGTAGGGCAGCCATCCACGCATGGATGGTGAGGCGCGTCAGTGACGGGATGATGCGATAGCAGGGAGGATAAGCGTCAGTCCGTAACAGTTCTTCGTAGTTGTCGTGAACGAAGGGGGGCACCTCCAGTATCATCTGCGGTACGAAGTCGCCAGCCTTGGTCTGTACCTCACGGTCCGCCACCCCCACGACATGCAACACCACGTTGTTATAGTGCTCGTCGGTATGGTGACCGTGCAGATACCAGTCGCTCGCTTTGTCGTGAATCTCGACATTCCCCACCCATAACGTTCCGCCTATCTTCACTTTGGCATTGAAGAAGTCTGGTCCGCTGTTGTGATTGTGCAATCCGGCATCGATGACCTCCACGCGTCGCCCGTCGGTAGTCTGCATTTCTCCGATTGGCCAAAGCTTGTGTTTCCAGCAGTAGTGCAGCAGTTGTTCCATAGCTTCTCTTCAGTCCATCAGTGTTCCCCAGGGATAGCTTCCAGGCTTCAGGATAACCTCCGTGCCGTTGGCTGCCCTCATCTTTACCACCCCTGGTGCTATCTGTTGTTCGATGTCAAACACGGCCCATCCCAGTGCTTGCAGCGTTGCCCAAGCCGTAGCACCACCTTCAATAATCAGTTGGTCAGGCTGATGCAGTGCCACGAGTTCTTGTACCTTCTTGGCCATCACATTTCTCAAGTGTTCAGCCACCTCCTTTCCAGTGCGATGGGTATAAGGAATGGTAAGTATCAGTCCACGCTGGTGGTCGTAGGCGCTGGTGTCCCACAGACGCACGTCCTCACTGCCGTCATAGATTTCCTGTGGCATAGGAGCAATGGGTATTCCCAGCTCCAGCGGCTTGCTTTGCGTACTGCCGCAGAGTATCAGTCGTGAGCGTTGCTGCCTGTTGCAAAGAGCCGAGAACAGGTCGGCAGCCCCAGCGAAGAGCGTCTTGCCGTCATGATACAACGCCACCACCTGTGCGATGTCCGCTTCGCTTTCAGCGTCGGGCATGACGATGCCGTTGGCTTCAGCCTCAGGGAAGCGTTCTTTCAGCAGCGACGTCTTAGCCGGAAACTCAGGGTCATAGCTGAATGCCGTCTCGCTGATGGGGGTGTCGTTGATATAATAGATGCCGCCTCGGATGACCCTTCCCTTCGAGGGATTGGCAGGCAGATAGACGGCGCGCCTGTAACCCGTTGCCTGCATCAAGGCTTTCAGTTCAGCCACGACGTGTCCTCTCAGTGCCGAATCCGTCTTCTTGAAGATGACGTCTTGTTGTCCCTTGAGGGCTGCTGCTATGCGGCGTGTCTCACTGACAGCCTCCTCCTCACGCATTGAGCGGCTGTCGGTAGCAATGACCGTCACGCCATCTCCTGCCGCTACATCATCATCAGGACAGCCGCACAGGAGTCTCACCTGCCGTCCTTTGCTTTGTGCGATGCCAGCTATCTCGGCAGCACCCGTAATATCGTCGGCAATGACTATCATTGCTTGTTTCTCCTATATATCGCCATACGTGTAGCATAGTCTATCGACAACGTCATCGCGCTGTCGTTGGCGATGCCCTTGCCGGCAACGTCGAAAGCAGTGCCATGGTCCACGCTCACACGGATGATGGGCAGTCCGAGGGTGATGTTCACGCCCGATGCCGACTCCATCTTTCCTGTCTCTTTGTTCCAGTTGAAGGCACAGACCTTCAAGGGTATGTGTCCTTGGTCGTGATACATCGCCACGCATCCGTCAAACTGTCCGCACTTGGCTTTGGCAAAGATGCTGTCGGGGGGCACTGGTCCTTCTACGTCGAAGCCTCTGGCTCTGAGTTCCTCGATGGCAGGAATAATCTCCTGTGCCTCCTCGTAGCCGAACATCCCGTTCTCGCTGGAGTGCGGATTCAGACCAGCAACGCCTATGTGTGGCTTCTGGATGCCAAACTGGCGGCAGGCGTCGTCAATCAGTTCTACACACTCGATGACGCGGGCTTTCTTGACGAGGTCGCAGGCTTTGCGCAGGGGTACGTGTGTCGAGACGTGAATGACGCGTATGTTCTCGTCAGCCAGCATCATGGCGTATTTCTTGGTGTGGGTGTAGGTGGCGTAAATCTCAGTATGTCCGTCGAAGTGATGACCAGCCAGGTTCAGTGCCTCCTTGTTGAGGGGAGCAGTGACGGTGCCGTCGACCTCCTCAGCCATTGCCAGTTCGATGGCTTTCTTGATATACTGGAATGCAGCATTGCCGCACTGCGCCTGTACCTCTCCAAACTTGAACGTTGTCAGGTCGACACACTGCAGGTCCAGCACGTCGATGGTGCCAAACTCGAAGCGGGCGTCCTTCACCTGACTGACGGCATTTACCTGCAGGTCGAAGCCCAACAGTTTCACTGCTTGGCGCATGATGGCGGCGTCGCCCGTAACGATGGGTTTGCACTTTTCATACGTCTCTTTGCGGTTCAGGGCGCGCACCGTTATCTCTGGTCCGATGCCAGCGGGGTCACCCATCGTAATAGCTAATATCGGTTTCATTGGCTTTTATTTTTTTCGATGATTCGATAGTTCGATGTTAATATAAAGAATTGTAAATGTCGCGTGCATCCTGTTCAGTGACGGTACGCGGATTGTTTTTCAGCAGTCGCTGCACCTCCATAGCGGCTTTCGCCATACCGTCGACAGCCGTCTGTGGGATGTTCAGATCAGTGAGTTTCTTGGGTATGCCGACAGCATCAGCCAACTGGTAGATGAAGTCGACACCACGCTGTGCCGTCTCGACAGCGTCCTTGCCAGGCTCGCACCCCATAGCGACAGCCACGTCGGCATAGCGCTCAGGACATACCTCAGCATTGAACTTCATGACGCTGGGCAACAGGATGGCGTTCGACAGACCGTGAGGTATGTGGAATTCGCCACCGAGTGGATAGCTCAGCGCATGGACGGCAGCCGTATTCACAGGTCCGAGACAGAGTCCGCCGTAGAGTGAGCCGAACGCCAGTGCCTCGCGAGCCTCCACGTCGCTCCCATTCTTCACGGCGCGTTGCAGGTTGGCAGCGATGAGGCGTATGCCCTGCAGTGCATAGATATCGACCGACGGGTGTGCGAACTTATTGGTATAAGCCTCGATGCAGTGGGTCAGCGCATCCATACCCGTGTCGGCAGTAACCTTCGCAGGTACGGTCCAAGTCAGTTTGGGGTCGACGTATGCAGCATCCGTCAGCAGGTAGGGTGACACGATGCCCTTCTTCAGGTGGTCACGCTCGTCCAACAGGATGGCGTTAGGCGACACCTCAGAGCCCGTTCCTGCCGTCGTAGGCAGACACGCCAGCCAGAGTCCCTTTGCCTTGATGAGTCCAGTGCCGAAGCAGTCGGCAGCCTGCTGCTCGCTGTTTACAAAGGCAGCCACCAGCTTTGCGACGTCGAGCACGCTGCCTCCACCGATGCCCACGACGCTATCGGCAGCAAAACGCTTGGCTTTCTCCAATATGCCGTTGAAATCGTTCAGTGTGGGTTCTGCCATTATCTGGTCGAACACCTCGATGCTAATGCCAGCAGCTTTCAGCTTGTCCAGCGACTCGCCGATGAGTGGCAGGATGGGTGGTGCCGTCAGTACAAAGAGACGCTTCAGTCCCAGTTTCTTGTAGTCTTCTACGAATGTCTCGATGCAGCCTGTTCCGAATACGATTTTCTGCGGCTGCAGTAATGTGATTGCTTTCATATCTTACTTTTTCTTTTGTTCTTCTAAATATCCCCAAATAGTCAGTTCCTTGTCAGCCAGCGGTGTCTTGAAGAAATAGCTTGCCACGTAACCTACGACCAAGACGATGAGGTGACTGTAGACACCCAGCATGTACTTATGGTGCGTGAAGTTCCAGTCGCCCAAGTCAAGCAGCGTCTCCTTCATCCCCGTGCCATGAATGTCGACCTTTGTCGATGTCAGTACGGCATAGGCAGTATAGATGACGGCAGCAGCGATGCCGATGTACAACCCTTGCTTGTTGGCGCGACGGCTGAAGAGTCCCAGGATGAAGATGCCCACGATGCCTGCCGAGAAGATGGCGTAGAGCGAGAACAGGGCACCCAAGACGCCTTCACCGCCCCACGAGATGTAGAGACAGGCAACGGCGATGGCACCAATGCCGGCAGCGAATACCATCCAGCGTCCGAAGCGCAGCTGCTGCTGGTCGGTAGCCTTTGGCTTGAAGCGCATGTAGTAGTCCTGTACGGCAATAGCCGAGAGACAGTTGAGGTCGCTGTCGAGCGACGAGATGGCTGCTGCGGCAAGTGCGGCGATGATGAGTCCACGGATGCCTACGGGCAACTCATGAGCGATGAAGTAAGGGAACACCTCGTCAGCCTTGATGCCCTCAGGCAGCAGGGGGGCTCCCTGTGCGTGATAGTAGGCAAAGAGCGCCGTACCAATGAACATAAACAGCGCCCAGATAGGTACCGACATCAGCACGCCGATGTAGGCAGCCTTCTTCGCCTCGTGGTCGTTCTTTGCAGCCAGATAGCGCTGCACGATGGTCTGGTCAGTGCCGTACTTCTGCAAGGCGTAGAAAATACCGTTGAGCACCATCACGATGAACGTCAGCTGCGTCAGGTCCCAGTCGTAGGGGCCGAAGGAAATCTTATGATACTCCGAGGCGATGCGGAACGTCTCGGCAGGACCACCCTCGATGCCGAAGAGCAGGATGACGATGCAGATGATGCCGCCGCCAATGAGCAGGAAGCCCTGAGCCACATCCATCCAGACGATGGCTTCCATGCCTCCGAAGAGCGTCAGTACGATGATGGCAATGCCCAGGATGAGTACGATGCTGTAGATGTTGATGTCGAGGAAGGTGGCGAGTGCCATCGACACGAGGAAGAACACCGTTCCCGCCTTGGAGAAGTGTCCCAGCGTGAAGGCGAACGACGAGTACAGACGTGCAAAGACGCCGAAGCGGCGCTCGAAGTACTCGTAGGTTGACAGGCGTATGACCTTACGGAACAGTGGCACGATGATGCCGATGAGTGCCAGCAGGACGACGGGCACCATCAGTCCCTGCACCAGCAATATCCAGTTGTCGGCATAGGCGGCACCAGGATAAGCCAGGAAGGTGACGCTGCTTATCAGCGTGGCAAAGATGGAGATGCCCACAGCCCAGGCAGGAATCTTTCCGCCGCCAGCAAAATACTGTGACGTATCCTTCTGCTTGTGGGCAAACCACACGCCGGTACCCACAGCGGCAAGGATGGACAGCAATACAATAATATAATCAATCCAATGCATTTTTTGAAATAAAAAATAATAAATAAAAAATAAAAATTATACTATAAAAAATTATACTTTTGACTATTGAAAATAAAAAATAAAAATTATTTCGGTTCTTTAGAGTTCTTTACAATCGATATGAGCATTGCCGTTATCTGGCAATTCTCATCATAGATTGATTTGAAAGCTTTCTCATCTAAGTATTCATTTTCATAGAGCAACTCTAACCAGTATTCTGTCTCGCTTGATTCTTTCAGAGCGACACTCATTTTGTTAATAAAATCGGCCTTGCTTTGTGCAAAAATGCTTTCACGGACATTTGCCCCAATGCTTGTTCCACTCCTGAGCACTTGTTTAGACAAAACGTATTCCTTTTGGGCGTGATAAAGAAAGTTGTACATTTTGATGATTCTATTTGCAAAAGCTTTTGTCTTTACAGCAATCTTGTTGTCTTTGTCCATCAGTGCGCAGCCAATTTTTATTTTTTATTTTATATTTTTTATTTTCAGAAGAATCTGAGATTCTTCTTCGCCTGAAAGGCGACAAAGCGGCATGAGCATCCAGGGTTCGCAGAGTCCTTTGGTCTGCATCATCACCTTCAGCGCCGTAAGACTCTGTCCCAAGGTACGGTCTTTCTGGTATATCTTTGCTATCTCGTTGGTTTCGTCCTGCAAGCGGTTGGCGGTTGCCCAGTCGCCCTTGAGGGCTGCTTCATACAGCTGCTGGAACATGTCAGGAACGAAGTTGCCTGTCGAGGGCACGATGCCGTTGCCTCCCAGTTCCAGGGCGTGAGCACTCTGGGCTGCCCATCCGCAGAAGTAGGCGAAGTCAGGATGCGTCTTGGTTATCTCGATGCACTGTGCCATACGCTCCAGGTCGCGCTCCGAGTCCTTGAGTCCCACGATGTTGGGATGGTCAGCCAGTCGTCTGATGACGTCGACGGGTATTGACATGTGGGTTGTTGCCAGGATGTTGTACAGCATCAGCGGTCCCGTGATGCAGTCAGCCAGCGTCTTGTAGTATTCATACATCTGCTCCTCCGTCAGTGCATAGTAGGTAGGCAGCGTGGCTACGATGACGTCGGCACCCAGTGCCGTGTACACCTCGGCCTGGCGCACCTGCTCGCTGAAGCAGTTGCCCGTCAGTCCGGCATAGATGGTGATGCGCCCTTGGGCTGCCTTCACTGCCGTTTCGACAAAGAGCTGTCCGTCAGCCTGACTGACGCTGTTGCCCTCGCCGGTGGTTCCCATAAGCAGGGGCGACACCTTGTTGTCAGCAAAGAAGTTGATGATACGTTCGACGGCTGCTACATCCAGTCTGCCATCCTGCGTGACGGGGGTTACCATCGGCACCACCACGCCACGATACTTACTGTTGTTCATAGTGTGAATCGTTTTAGTTAATACCTTATATATTATTATTAAAGACGTACAAATGTGCGAAAAGTCATCATGAAAACTGAAAACTGAGAACTGAGAGGTGAGGGACGAGCTTTTAACAAAGTTTTGCAAAAAAAGTTGGGACTAAAGTGTATTATGTTTAGCATTATTTTGTATCTTTGCAACCGCTAAGGGTTTCCCAAAACGGAAAACTTTTTGCAGAAAGGAAAACAAAAAGTTGTCCAAAACGGAAAACTTTCCCCATCAGAAAGAGCCTATCAGTTTGCTATAAACACTAACCGTATCAAGGAAATAACAATATTATTATATATAAAAGAAATATACTCTAAACATGGAGATGAAGAACTTTACTATTACCAAGCGCGACGGTTCGAAAGACCAGTTCTCGTTAGACAAAATCATGAACGCCATCGTCAAGGCGTTCGAGAGTGTGAACATCACAGCCGACCTGGGAACGATTTCCAAGATACTGAGTCATCTGGACATCAAGGACGACATCACCGTTGAGGACATCCAGAACCAGGTGGAGGAGGCGCTGATGAGCGAAGGCTTCTACAAGGTTGCCAAGTCGTTCATGCTCTACCGTCAGCAGCACACCGAGGACCGTGAGACGCTGGCTAAGCTTCAGTTCCTGTCTGACTACATGGAGTCAGCCAATGCCGCCACGAGTTCGAAGTTCGACGCCAACGCCAACGTCGAGCACAAGAACATTGCCACGCTGATAGGCGAGCTGCCCAAGTCTAACTTCATCCGCCTGAACCGCCGCCTGCTCACTGAGCGCATCAAGAAGATGTACGGCAAGGAGCTGGCCGACGAGTACATCGACAAGCTGACTCACCACTTCATCTACAAGAACGACGAGACATCGCTGGCTAACTACTGCGCTTCCATCACCATGTATCCGTGGCTCATCGGCGGCACCACAGCCATCGGCGGCAACTCCACAGCACCCACAAACCTGAAGTCGTTTGCTGGCGGCTTCATCAACATGGTCTTCATGGTGAGCTCCATGCTGGCTGGCGCCTGCGCCACACCTGAGTTTCTCATGTACATGAACTACTTCATCGGCAAGGAGTATGGCAAGGACTACTGGCAGCACCCTGAGCAGCAGGCCGACCTGTCACTGAAGAAGCGTAGCATCGACAAGGTCATCACCGACTATTTCGAACAGATTGTCTACTCGCTGAACCAGCCCACCGGCGCCCGTAACTATCAGGCCGTATTCTGGAACGTTGCTTATTACGACCGCTACTACTTCGAGTCCATCTTCGGCGAGTTCTTCTTCCCCGACGGCTCACAGCCCGACTGGGACGGACTGTCGTGGCTGCAGAAGCGCTTCATGAAGTGGTTCAACCAGGAGCGCACCAAGACGCTGCTCACCTTCCCCGTTGAGACGATGGCACTGCTGGTCGACGAGAACGGCGAACCCAAGGACAAGGAGTGGGGCGACTTCACTGCCGAGATGTATGCCGAGGGACACTCCTTCTTCACCTATATGAGCGACAATGCCGACTCGCTGTCATCGTGCTGCCGCCTGCGCAACGAGATTACCGACAACGGTTTCTCCTACACCCTGGGGGCGGGCGGCGTCTCGACGGGCTCCAAGTCGGTGCTCACCATCAACCTGAACCGCTGCATACAGTATGCCGTCAATCACAAGAAAGACTATCTGGAGTACCTCTCCGAAGTCATCGACCTGTGCCACAAGGTACAGCTGGCTTACAACGAGAACCTCAAGGAACTGCAACAGCACGGCATGTTGCCGCTGTTCGACGCAGGCTACATCAACATCAGCCGCCAGTACCTCACCATCGGCATCAACGGACTCGTCGAGGCTGCCGAATTCATGGGTCTGAAGATTACGCCCAACGACGACTACAAGAAGTTCGTACAGAGCATACTGGGACTCATCGAGAAGTACAACAAGCAGTACCGTACGAAGGACGTCATGTTCAACTGCGAGATGATACCTGCCGAGAACGTCGGCGTGAAGCATGCCAAGTGGGATCGTGAGGACGGATACTTCGTGCCACGCGACTGCTACAACAGCTACTTCTATGTCGTTGAAGACCAGTCACTGAGCGTCATCGACAAGTTCAAGCTGCACGGACGCCCCTACATCGAGCACCTCACAGGCGGCTCCGCACTGCACATGAACCTCGACGAACACCTGACGAAGGAGCAGTACCTGCACCTGCTGAAGGTCGCCGCCAAGGAAGGCTGCAACTACTTCACCTTCAACATCCCCAACACCGTGTGCAACGACTGCGGCCACATCGACAAGCGCTACCTCAAGGAGTGTCCGCACTGCCACTCGAAGAACGTCGACTACATGACACGCATCATCGGATACCTGAAGCGCGTCTCCAACTTCTCACAGGCACGTCAGGAAGAAGCAGCAAGGAGGTACTACGCTCATGCTTAAATACGTAAACACTGGCATCGTGTTCCAAGAGATACCCGACGAGGTGACGTTGGCTATCAACATCTCAAACTGCCCCTGTCACTGCCCAGGTTGCCATAGCCATTACCTCTGGGACGACATCGGGCTTCCCTTGGACACCAATGCCATTGACGACTTCATAGACCAATACGGCACCGACATCACCTGCCTCTCATTCATGGGTGGCGATGCCGACCCTGCCGCCGTCAACCAGCTGGCACAGTACATCCACGAGATATACCCGCAGTTCAAGGTGGCGTGGTACAGCGGTCGCACCGTGCTGTCGGCACAAGTCAACAAGACCGACTTTGACTACATCAAGATAGGTCCCTACATCAAGCACCTGGGGGGCCTCAAGTCGCCCACCACCAACCAGCGCCTCTACCGCCTGCGTGAAGACCTCACCTTCGAGGACATCACCTACCGCTTCTGGCGCAACACCTCCGTAGCAGTATAGTTTCGCAACAACAGCCATTAAGGTTTGCAATCGCTACCATTAAGGTTTGCAATCGCTACCATTAAGGTTTGCAACAACAGCCATTAAGGTTTGCAACAACAGCCATTAAGGTTTGCCGTCAGTCCTCCCGGGGCACAAGTATTTGACGCCGCAACGAAAAATTTTTGCGTTTTTTCTTGCAAAAGGCTTCTTTTTTTTGTATCTTTGCAGTTCAATGGAAAAGAAGAACACGAAGAAGTATACGGCAGAGACCATGACAGATGACAGTATGACGGCGATATTCTGAAAACCCTCGCGTACCGCGCCCGCGCGCGGTACGCGTAGCAATTATATAATATACTGTCATACTGTCATACTGTCATCTTAACGTTTTCAATTTTTGTACCTACAAAAGAGGTGTCCCAGTGCTGTGAGTAACACATTGATTTGCCATCAGTAACACGCCGTTTTGCGATGAGCAACACGCCGTTTTTTAAATCAGCGGAACAGCGAGAATTTCAATGGATGCTTACTGATAAACAAAAAAACAAGAATCGCACAAAGGGAGTTGCTCCCTCTGCGCGATTCTCTGCGTATAATGTGAAGTTTACTTATTCTTAGAAGCCTTCGTCTTTGAAGTCGAAGTCGTCGTCGAACTCGTGACCTAACTGAGAGCCGCCACCAATTTCTTCGTTTACAACTGAGTAACAGCTGTCATAGTCATAATACCGTAAGCGAGACTCGTTTCCCTAATCCAGAGAAAATGCGGAAGAGCGTAGAGAGTTGAATGTCAGCGTGTCCGTTCTCTATCTTCGAAATATAGCTCTTCTTTGTTCCAATCTTTTCTGCCAACTGCTCCTGAGTCATCCCTGCCAGACGACGTTGCTCCTTTAAACATTCTGCCAGACAAAACGTCTCAGCCTCAGTCTCAAACCTTTCACGTGCTTCTGTGCCACGTTTACCATATTCAGCATCAAGCAGTTCGTCGAAGCTCGAACACTCCATAATTGCATCTTTCTTCTTTTCGTCCATAGTTATGCCTCCTTGCTTTTAAAATATTCCTTTTTGATAGCTTCTGCCCGTTTTATTTCTTTCATGGGCGTTTTCTGGGTTTTCTTTTGAAATCCGTGAAACAGCACTATAATCGCCCCTTTATCCATACAACAGAAAATGCGATAGATGTTGCTTTCGATTTCTACCTTTATTTCATAGATACCGTCTGACCCTTCTATGATTCTAAAGAACTTCTTGGGGATAATGCGCTGTGTCTCAACTAACCTCAACACAGTATTGATTTTGTCTCGTACAGTCTTTGTCTGTGCCACATAAAAATCCTTATAGTAGTTCTTGAAGAGTTTTATAGTGCGAATTTTATCCATCATATTCTTCTTTTGCGCCACAAAGTTAATCAAATAATTAACATGCTCCAAATTTTTTCTCAGAAAACTGCATTTGATAAACAAAAAAACAAGAATCGCACAAAGGGAGTTGCTCCCTCTGCGCGATTCTCTGCGTATGATGTGAAGTTTACTTATTCTTAGAAGCCTTCGTCTTCGAAGTCGAACTCGTGACCATCAGCAGTAGCTGGATCAATGGGGTCTGCAGAAGTATCGATGGTTACAGAACCAGTCAACATGTGCTGCTGCATCTTGATTTCAACAATCTCCATCTCAGGATTGATATATGTCTTTTTCATATCTTGTGTCCTCCTTTGCTTATTTGATGATTACCTTCTTACCATTCACGATGTACAGGCCCTTGGCAGGAGTAGCTACCTGCTGACCAGCAAGATTATAGAACTTGCCGTCTTCGATAGTTCTAACAGCCTTCATTTCAGCAATACCAGTTGTGCCACCAAAGTCGAGCAGCAGTTCGTGAGACCCTGCAGTTACGTTTGCGGCAGGCAGATAAGCCTTACCGGCAGCCAGCGTACCAGCAGTACCCCTGATGAACTTACCGTCAGACAACAGGTAGTCGCCTGCAGTAAAGGGTGTATCTGCTGTGACACCCACCAGCTTGTTGGTTTCACCCAGCGATGTTGCTGTGCCTACGGGAACATTGTAAGAAGCGGCAGAGCCTGTCTTCTTCAGAATCAGACCAGTGCCGGCAGGAACTTTCGTCACCTTAGCCAATGTGATGGTGGTAGTGGTAGATCCTGTGACGACATAAGCCTCAAGACCATCGACATTAGAGAAGTCCAGCGGAGAAGTGCTGCAGTAGGTAGTGAACTCCTTGGCGGGAGAAATGGCGATAACGGGATAGGTAACATCAATATATTTATACCAAGAACAGGCACCCAGTCCAACTACCATTGAACTATTTGTTCCAGAATATGTATATTCAAGATTATAACCGTTATTAGTACCTGCTTCAACGCCGTCAAAAAACCCCTTAGCAGTATTTGACATGGTAGATGAGCTGAAGAGAGATCCCTTGCGGACTGGAATGGTAAAATAAGTAGTAGGATTAACCTGTGCCCAATCGCCATTACTGTTGTCGAATTTACCTGTTGAAGCATCAATGGTAATCTTCATGTCAAGGGGTATTCCGTCAATGTTTGCTTGACCAACAAGGAATGCAGATCCCGAAACAAAGGGTACTCCTTCATTTTTTCTAAAATCCCAACGTACTGTTACTGCTTCCGTACGGTCATCTAAAGAAACTGTGTTTGGAGTAAAGATTGGCGATAACTCATAAACTGTTTTGCTCATAGTATATGAAAGGCCAGGTCTGAAAGATCCATCACCATCTGTCCATCCTGTCAGAGTATATCCTTCTTTGTATAAGGTATAGTTTGTTGGAATTTTGAAAGATGAGTTGAGATCAACGGTTTCAGAAGCAGGAGCGATTCCTTCTACATCTGCGGGCTTTGAGAACGTGATGGCAGATTTTGCAGGGTCTATAGCATCACCAGTGATAGTTAGGTAATCAAGATTCCATGTCTTGGAAGAATCTTGCCATCCTTCGCCACGAACAAGACGAACAATAACAGAAGACCGGTCTGCTACTGGAATTGTGATATTTCTACCTACGTACTGCCACCATGATCCACCATCAACATAAGTGTAAGCATCTGTCCAAGTAGAGCCCCCGTCTAAAGAATAAACAACATGCATAGTGGCTATTTTGCTTGCATTAGTTAAATCCGCATTGTTTGCAGTATAGCAAATAGCCATGTTCAATGTAATATTGCAATAGCCAGTAGCACTAAATGTTGCTTCAAAATATTCATCGTGTTTGTCAACTCCAGAGTTTGCTTCAAAGTCTGTAATAGTAGACTCTGAACTGGGTTTTAAGCGTAGGCATTGATTGCCATTACCTGCTCCAACAGACCACGTGTTCCCTGTAACAGCCTTTAAGGTTCCAGAGCCACTATTTGGTGCAAAAGTTGGTTGAATGTTTGAATAGTTATCTCCAAACGTATAGGATTCAGTAGTACCTGTTACCGATACAGAGGTAGCATTTGGAGTATAGGTAACAGCTCCAGATGTGCCCGAGTTGTCGTACTGATTGTCAAAAGTCCAACTCGCCAAAGTGGTTTGTGCTTTCACACTACTCGGCATCAAGAAGAGCATCGACAAAAGTGCCCCTCCCAATAGTTTTGTAAAAGTTTGTTTCATTTTTGTTAGTTTTTTAGTTTATAAAATGTTTGTTTCGTTGTCTCGCAATGAAAATCGGTTGCAAAATTAAGAAGAAAATATGAGAAGCGAGTGGATTTTTTGTGTTAATAGTGTGGATTTTTTAAGCAAAAAACAAAAAATGTTGGTATTTCTCAAAATAAATGTGTAATTTTGCATCACAATGACACTAAAAAGATACTTACTAACCTTGACACTCTGCCTGCTGACAGCCATCCAACTGTCGGCACAACCATCATGTAAGGTACGGATGTACGACGAGACGGACGGTCTGCCGTCAGGTCACGTCACCCAGCTGCTGCAAGACGAGCAGGGGCTGATGTGGTTTGCTACGTGGAACGGCTTGTGCCGCTACGACGGGTATGACTTCCAGACCTTCAAGCCGCAGGCAGGCGACGGCTGCAACATGACGACGGACCGCATACGCATGTTTGCCATGAGGCCCGACGGCAACTTCGTATGCCGCATCGACGACGACTACTTCCTCTTCGACACGCGCACCTACCGCTTCAGCAACCTGCCGCAGACGACTGCCGAGGAGGACCTGAAGCACTATCGCACCAGCATGTCGCTGAAGGAGGACAGACCCATAGAGTGGAAAGACGCGTACGACACACGATGGACGCTGTACGTCAACGGACGCCTGACCTATCAGCGTGACGACGGACTGACGGGCGACTACCCGCTGGACATCGAGCTGAACAAGCTGTCGTTTGCCTGTCAGGACCGACAGGGCAACCTCTGGGTGCTGGGCAGAAGCAACGGCATTTATAAGTTTACTACCGACATGCAGCGCACACGCCGACTGCCCATAGAACCGCAGGCGCAGGTGAAGTGTATGTTCAAGGACAACAGCCAACGCCTCTGGGTGGCTACACGTGAAGACGGGGCCGTGCGCCTGTACGACGCCAAGAGCATGCAGCTGTCAGGCTACCTGGGAGCTGACGGCAGGCTGCACCAGCAGTACACCCGCTTTGGTGCCGCCGTCTACTGCATGTATCAGAGCAAGGACGGCACGCTGTGGCTGGGCACCAAGCCGCAAGGCATCTACAGACTGAAAGAGACGGCGGCTGGCACGTTCCACATTGACCACCTGACGCAGTTGCCCAACCTGAACGTCTATAACATACTGGAAGACCGGCAGGGACGCCTGTGGGTGGCAACACTGGGAGGCGGACTCTGTTACGCGCAGCAGCCGCAGGCTGCCAATCCGCAGTTCGTGGTGCCCAAGGGCTATCCGAAGGATGCCGCACAGCGCGTGCGTTACCTCATGGTGGAAGAGCAACAGCAGGTGCTGCTGGCAGCAACGACCGAAGGACTCATCGTCAGCCGTCTGGAGCCACAGGCAGACCGCATGAGCTTCCGACTGCACCAGCGCGAGGCTGACAGGACACAAAGCCTGAGCAGCAGTGCCATGATGGATATCATAAAGGCACACAACGGACGACTGTACGTCAGTACGGAGAGCGGCGGCGTGAACCTCATAGAGGACGCAGACCTGCTGAAGGAGCAGCTGACCTTCCGTCACTATACGGTGCAAAACCACATGCTGCCCTCTGACGCCATCATGTCGATGACCCCCATGCCCAACGGGCGCTGCGCCATCGTAAGCTCGCATCTGGTAAGCATCGTAGACAGTACGGCGCAATACCGCCAGCTGGACGCTCACTACTTCAATGCCGACTATCGCTTCAGCGAGGCACGACCGCAACAGGTGGGAAGTGACACCTGGATATTCGGACTCAACGACGGCGCCTTCCTGACGACGACACGCCAGATGGAGCGACAGACCTATCAGCCACAAATGGTGCTGACATGCCTGGAGGTAAGAGGCGAGAGGTCGGAGGCCAGAGGTGAGAAGCAGGTGAGCGAGTGGTGGAGCATAGAGCGCATGGACACGCTGACGCTGCAGCCCCACGAGCGCGACATCACGCTGCACTTTGCTGCCATAGACTATCAGGCACCTGAGCGCATCAGCTATGCCTTCCGTCTGCTGACAGCCAGTCAGCGCGACACCACACAATGGAACTATATTGGCACCAACCGCTCAGTGACGCTGCTCAACCTGGAACCTGGCACCTACAGGCTGGAGGTGCGCTCAACGAATGCCGACGGCGTGTGGATGGACAACCAGCGCGTGCTGACACTCATCGTGAAGCCCACGTTCTGGGAGGCGTGGTACGGCAAACTGCTGCTAGTGCTGCTGATTGCAGGATTTGTGGCTGCTGTTATATATACCTTATTATATATAAGACGCATTAAGCGTCAGCACCGTGAGACGCTGGAGAAGTATCTGAGTCTGATAGAAGTAAGGGACGAGAGGTCTCAGGTTTCAGGTGAGAGGTCAGAGGTAAGTGGTGAGAGGTCAGAGGCAAGTGGTGAGGAGTCTCAGGTTTCTGGTGAGAGTTTGGACCCCATGCTGCAGCGCGTCATGCAGTTTGTCGAGGAGAACATTGCCAACAGCGACGTCAACGTGGGGGATATGGCTTCAGCGGCTGCCGTCAGTCGCAGTGGTCTGCAACGAAAAGTGAAGCAGGCCATGGGCATTACGCCACAAGACCTGCTTCGTGAGGCTCGCATCAAACGCGCCTGCCAACTGCTGCGCCAGACGGACAAGACCGTCGCAGAGGTGGCTTACGCCTGCGGATTCTCCGACCCTAAGTACTTCAGCCGCAGCTTCAAGCAAAGCACGGGGCTGTCGCCGACGGAGTATAAGACGCAGGCTTGACGGCAAGCGTTATTTCTGCACATATTTTCGACCGTTGATGATGACAATGCCCTTATAGGCACTGTTCACTCGGCGTCCATCCAAAGCGTAGCTCACGTGGTCGGCAGACTGCTGGGCTGCTGTGCTTACGGTCTGGATAGCTGTCTCGCCACTCTGGTCGACGAGTTCTATCTCCTGACCTGCCGACGTTGCAATGTCGTAGACATAGGTGGTAGGCAGCTTGGTAGCAGGAATCTTCGAGGCATCAGCCACGATGGGGTCAGGCATCACGTAGGGTTGCATGAGCGCATTGCTGTTGTCGCCCTCGGCAGCAGTCAGCGCTGTGCCGTCAGCCAGCTTCAGCGGCGTGTTGCTGCGCAGACGCAGGTTGCCGCCGATGGTCGACTTCACCTTAACGGAAGCCACCTTGCCGTTCTGCCACTTCAACTCGGTCACCTCGAAACCACCACGCGCACGCAGGCCCTTCACCTCGCCGTTAGCCCAAGCTGTAGGCAGGGCGGGCAGCAGGTGCAAGAAGCCTGCATGACTCTGCAGCAGCATCTCGGCAATGCCGGCACAGCAGCCGAAGTTGCCGTCAATCTGGAAGGGGGCATGTGCATCGAACATATTGGCATAGGTACCACCGTCAGCATCGTTCATGGTAGCGTTGGGATCCATCAGGCGCAGCTGATTCTTGATGATGTTCAGCGCATGGTCGCCGTCGAGCATACGTGCCCACTGACATACCTTCCAACCCATTGACCAGCCACGGGCTGCATCGCCACGACCTACGAGCGACTTGTGAACAGCCTGATAGACGGTGGCATTGACGTAGGGTGACACTTGATTGCCAGGATAGGCACCCCAGAGGTGTGACAGGTGGCGGTGTGAGTTGTTCTCGCGATCCCAGTCTTCCTGCCACTCCTGTATCTGGCCGTACTTTCCAATCTTATAGGGGGTGAGCTGTGCCTTCAGGTCGTCAAGTTGCTGGGCAAAGTCGCCATCGACACCCAGGGTGCGGGCAGCCTCAGCAGTATTCTTCAGCACGTCGTAAACCATCTGGTTATCCATAGCCACGCCGCCAAAGAGGGCACAGTTCTGGGTCTTGCCGGCATCGTCGGTATAAGAGGCCTGACCAGGATGGTTCTCAGGCGAGTTGGAGGGGCATACCACCATGTAACCTGTGTTGGGATCTTTCACCAGGAAGTCCTGGAAGAACTGGGCACAGCCCTTCAGCACGGGGTAGATGTCAGCCAGATAGGTCTTGTCGCCAGAGAAGAGGTACTTCTCCCAGAGGTGTGAGCAGAACCACGCATTGCACGTTGGCCAAACGCCCACGGAGTTGTTGTCGACAGCACCTGTGGTGCGCCAGATGTCTGTATTGTGGTGCAGGGCCCAGCCACGTGCGCCATACATCTTCTGTGCCGTTTCGGCACCTGTCACACTGACGTCTTTCACCATCTGGATGAAGGGGTCGTGACACTCCGACAGGTTAGCAACCTCAGCAGGCCAGTAGTTCATCTCGACATTGATGTTGGTGGTGTACTTGGAGTCCCATGCTGGATACTGACGGGCATTGGGGTTCCACAAGCCTTGCAGGTTGGCAGGCTGGGTGCCAGGCTGTGACGACGAGATGAGCAGGTAACGACCAAACTGGAAGTAGTTGGCTATCAGACCGGGGTCATTGGCTGTAGAGCGGAACTCCTTGATGCGGGTCTCCGTGTCTTTCTTCTCCTGTTCGCTGTTGCTGCCCAGGTCGAGGCTGACACGTCCAAACTGCTGCTGATACTTGGCAGTGTGGTCGCTCAAGGTGGCATCATAGCTCTTCTGCTTATTCAGATAGGCAGTCATGTAACCTAACGCTTTGGCCTCGGCATCAGCGCTGATGTCGTTGTAGTTGACGAAATTGGTAGCTGACGAGATGATGATGGTGGCAGAGGTGGCATTGCTGACCTCAATGGTGGGAGCCTTGGGGTCACCGGCTACCAGACCGCCCTGCATGACATTCTGTGTTGTGGTGTTGGTCTGTGTGCCACCATCGTTGATGACTTTGACAAATGTAAAGCAGTTCATCTTGTTAGCAACGTTCTCCGACTGCTCGCGAGCTGCCACCAGCGAGGCTTCTATCATGCCGTCGGCGGTTATCTTGTTGATGCCCAGTTTCTCCATATTGGTCTTGCTGGGAGCTGCATAGCAGACGTTGAAATTCAGCTTGCCTGCCTCTGAGGACTCCAAGCGGACTACGGTAACATTGTCGTCGAACGAGGTGAATGTTGTACGCGTATAGGTGACGCCATCAACGACATAGCTGGTCGTAGCTGTTGCCGTAGACAGGTCGAGCGAACGTACATAGCCCTGAGCATCGCGTGCGCCGTCAGTCTGACCTGCCTCCTCGTCGTCAAAACGCTGACCAGGGAAACCGATGAGCAGACAGCCGGCTGCCTGATACTGGGCACCATGAGAACCCTGCGACATCCAGTTAGGGATAGCCAGCTTCTGAGCTGAGACGTAGTCTTTGTTGAAGATGTACTGACGTACCTGATTCAGCACCGTTTTGGCATTGGCGTTGTAGTTGCTGTTGGGCGACTGTCCCCAGAAGGTGTCCTCGTTAAGCTGCAGGGTATCGATAGCTACGCTGCCGCTGACCATTGCACCCAAACGACCATTACCTAACGGCAGGGCTTCTTCCCAATAGGCAGCAGGCCGGTGGTACCACAGGCGGTTGTGGCTGTCGAGTACCGGGGGGTCGATAGGACGAACATCCGACGTGGTAAAGCTGGTGCTGATGGCAGAAGTCAGCACATTGCCGGCGAGGTCGGCAACGGCGTTGGCAGGCAGCGTCAGCGTGTAAGACGTCGTCAGGTCAAGGTCTGAATAGGCAAAAGACACCTTATTTATATTTATAACAGGCTGCAGCGACTGACTCTGAAGTGTCGTGTTGTTCGTCAGGGTAGCTGTCGTGCCGTCGCTGATGCTGACACCCTCGTTGAAGAGCATGACAACCTTGCCTTTGCTCAGAACGCCAGTGGCACCATTTGAAGGTGTGATGCTCAGCAGCTTTGGTGCCTGTGTGTCCTCAGCCAGAATGTTGAGGTACTTCAGGTTGTAGTTACTGGTCTTCGTTGCCGACTGGATGAGCATGCGCACAATGAGCTGCTGTTTGTTGTCGGCTTGCAGGTCGTAGGTGGCATCGACGTAGGTGTTCCAGTGTGAACCGCTGGTGTAGTCGTCGAGTACGGTCCAGGTGGTGCCACCGTCAACGGAGTAGACTACACCAAACTTAGTGCTGGAACTGGAACCATCGCCAATGGAGAAGTTCACCTTGATGTTGCTGAGCGACGTAGTGGGCAACGACACCTCAAAATACTGGTCGTGCTTGCTACCATCGGTATAGTCGGCTTTGGCGGTGAACTTGTCGATGCTGGCGGTGTTGAGGCGCAACAGGTAGTTGGGAGCCGAACCGCTGCTGGTCACCTGCCACCTGCCGTCGCTGGTGTGAACGGTCACCTTGCAGTCTTCAGGCACCATCGCACATTCGTTAGGCAGGAAGTAAGGCTGCGTCTGCGACCATTTGGTGTTGGCAATCTGAGACCACCCTAAGGTGTTGGGCGTGTAGATAGCAGTTGTACCGCTTTTCTCTACATCATAGCCTGTAGAGAATTCCCACTTGGCGACAGCCGTCTGACTGGCTGAAGCTTTCACTGTACACAGGAGCAATAAAAGGAGTGCCCCCATGAGTCGAAGTGTTTGTTTTGTTCTTTTCATTGTTGTGGATAATTATAAATTAAGGTGTTTGATAATTACGTTGCAAATGTATTTATTATTTGCTGGCGGTAGGGGTGAAAAATAAATCAGTAGTTAGTAAAAATGCGTCAAAAACGGTTTTTGACGCGTTTGTTTTACCCGATTGACGCATTTTTCTCCCCGTTATTATTATTAGTTATGTACTTTTGCAACCAGAAAAGTGAACAAACAACTTAAAAACTGTATGAAAATGAAAACAAAACTGTTTGGACTGTTGGCACTGCTGCTGATGATTTGCACGGTAGCCATGAGTGCTAAAAAGGTGCACACGCTGGGAGACAGCACAATGGCACCGTATGACGAGTCGGCTACGGTAACACGCGGCTGGGGTATGTATTTTGGAAACTTCCTGGCTAACGGATGGACATCCATCAACTATGCCAAGGGTGGACGCGACTCACGTGGTGGCTACAACGAGTTGTGGCAGACTGCCAAGAATCAGGTGGAGGCTGGCGACTATGTCATCATCACCTTCGGACATAACGACGAGAAGATTGGCGGTATGGATCGCGACGAGGTGTATAACTATTATATAAGTAAAGGTATGACGGCTGAAGCCAACGCACTGGACACTCGAGGCACCACGCCGTCGGACACCTACAAGAAATGGCTGGGCAAGATTGTGGACGAGGTGAAGGAGAAGGGTGCTATTCCCATTATCTGCTCGCCCGTGTGCCGCAGCTATATCGACGGCAACGGCAAGGTGAAGCGTGCAGGCCGCCACGACCTGGGCGACTCGTTCTCGCTGCTGACTGCCGATGGCATCAAGGAGAAGCAGAGCGTGCCGGCAGACGATCATACGATGGACTATGCCTACCACTCGCAGAAGCTGGCAGAAGAGAAGGGGGTCAGCTTCATCGACCTGACTACTGCCACTAAGGAACTGTATGAGAGCTATGGCTCAGAGAGTAAGTGTCAGGCTCAGCTGTTCGACGGCGATGGTGCAACACACTTCAATACTACTGGCGCACTGCTGGTGGCTCGTGAGTGTGCCCGTCTGATGAAAGCACAGGGCATTCTGGCTGACGACATCGTGCTGCCTACCGACCTGAGCGTGTCACCCGACAACGGAAACTTCGGAGAGGCTTACAAAGGACAGACACTGACTAAGGAGTTTACCATCAACGGCTTTGGACTGTCACCTGAAGAGGGCACTGTGACTGTTACGGCTTCTGAAGGCATCGAAATTTCGTTCGACAAGCAAGAGTGGAAGCAGAGCTTGACAGCCGACTATGTATCGGCAACGCTGATTAAGACCTTCTATGCTCAGATAACACTGACGGAGAACGGTACTTTCTCTGGCACGATTACTGTCAGTCAGGGCAGCAAGACGATAGAGATTCCTGTATCGGCAACTGCCGTCGTACTGGAAGGCGGCGCCGAGGTGAAAGCCTATTGGCGTCTGGAGAATGACGACACCTACGAGCTGACGGGACCAGCCAACGTGATTGCTGAGTCGTGGAAAGGAATGGTGCTGCAGCGCTATGCCAATCCTAATAGCGCAACCGTATGGCCTGACGGTACTGGCTTCGACGCTTCACGCAAGATGCAGCGCAACCTGGTGGACAATCCTGTTGAGGAGGGTGGCAAGACCGTTTACAAATGGCCTGCCGATGAGATTGACGACAATCCTGGACGCTACATCGAGTTTGGCATCAAGCCCAACGTAGGCAACGACCTGAAGATTAACAATATCTCATTGTATATGTGTGGTGCCGGCGGTAATGGCATGTGTGCCCACGTGTATTACTCTACCGATAACTTCGAGACCCGCACCACGATTTTCGAGGGTAAGAAGATGACGGCCAACAATCCCGTGTTCATTCAGAGCCAACCCGTGCTGACGGTTAAGGACGGTGAGCAGTTGCTGTTGCGCATCTATCCCTGGTACAACGGCTCAGCCAACGACAAGACGCTTTGCATCAGCGATATTACCATTGGTGGTATGGCTGTCGAAGCCGGCACTAACGGCATCAGCCAGGTGAGTGCTGTAAGCGGAAAGGCTACTGCTTTTTTTACCGCTGACGGTCGTCAGCATGCTCAGATGCAGCGCGGCCTGAACATCATCCGCATGAGTGATGGAAGCATTAAGAAAGTAATCTACTAAATCAATAACTATTATGCAAAAGAAGAATTATTTTACAAAACTACTGCTGGCGCTCTTCGCCCTGCTGCCGCTGACGGCAGCTGCACAAAGCGTGAAGCTGGCAGAATGGAATTTGGAGTCGAGCACTGACGTTGCCGCTACTTGGTTCGCCCAAGGCGGAGCACCCCAGGTGGCGCCCGACGAGTGTGTTGGCGACAAGGCAAACTATCTCTTGACAGGCTGGAGCGAAGGACGCTACTGGCAAGTATGCACAGGCTATCAGAACAAGGTGCTGCGCATTGAGAACACCGAGGCTAACAGCATCACCGACTACACAGACGGCTCGAAGCACAATGTGTATTACGAGGTGCAGTTCCCAACTACAGGGTACAAGAACATCACTGTCGACTTTGCCTGTGCCTATGGTGGCAATGCCGAGGCAACACTGGAGGCGGTGGTCTCTACCGACGGCGGAGCCACTTGGTTTGACGCTGGAGCCTATAAGACTGCTGCTACGTGGTGGACGTATAATAAGAACAGCGTACAGCTCTCTGCCAACAACAAGGAGAAGGTCATCCTGCGACTCATTGCCGGTAACGGATTCAAGTCGAATTGGAATATGGACTATGTGACCGTCAGCGGTGAAGCTCAAGAGGCTGCACAGAGCGTGGACGAGAAAGACTTCACCCTCTCATGGCCTCTTGGCAAAGGCGTTGACGACGTCACCACTGCCCAGGTGAAGACACCCGGACTGTTCAGCGTCGCAGAGTTTGACTATGGCAAGCTGACTGTCTCTACCCAGCGTGCTGCCGGCACATCGCAGCAGACGCTCTATAAGCCGTCGAACCATAATGCCGGCACGGCCAACGATGACGATGTGCTGACCTTCACCATCAAGCCCAAGAAGGGACTTACCTTTGCACCCAAGTCGTTCTCGTTCGAGTCATCAAAGTGGGGAACAGGCGGCGGCAAGTTTGATGTTATTGCCATAGCCGGCGGCACAGAGACCGTGCTGGCACAGGGATTCAGTCCCGCTCGTAACAATGAGTTCTCGTCTGTTTCCTACGACCTGTCCAAACTGACACTGGATGCTAATGGTCTGGTGCTGAAGATTAAGGTCTATTCGCTGGCAAACAATAAGGAGTATGGCTTTGGCAACGTAGTGCTGACGGGCGATGTGGCTGGTACTATTGAGGCTGTGCCCACTTACACGATGAGTGTGAAACTGGGTACTGAGGGTGCTGGCAGCGTGTCATGCAATCCTGCAGGTGCTGAGTTTGACGAGGGCACCACGCTGACAGTAAAGGCAACAGAGAACTTCGGCTACCACTTTGCTGCATGGACCGACGAGGCCGGCAACGAAGTGTCGAAGGAGAATCCCTATAGTTTTGAGATTAAGGCCAACACTGTATTGGTGGCAACCTATACGAAGAATAATGTCTATGCCCTGAACCTGAAACTGGAAGGTGGCGCCAACAGCAATTTGGTGCAGTGGCTGCCTGAGGGTAATGTCGTTGATGGCGTTCACTACTTTGAGGAAGGTACAGAGGTGAAACTGACTGCACAGAACAACCGCATCCTGACCTTCACTGGCTGGGAAGATAACAGCACGGAGGCTGAACGCGTGGTGACAATGGACGGCGAGAAGAACGTTACAGCAAACTTCGCTGCTACCGACTACATCGTGGGATGGGACTTCTATAACGACAATCCTAAGAGCAATCGTGCCGGCGACTATAAGGCTGACACAGAGAATGCTGGTATCATGACGGTGCGACAGGCTGACGGCACCACCAGCTCGTGGTTGGCAAACGGCGTTGCAGCAGGAAAGGCTAACGGTCGCTACTGCATACGCATCTGGAAGCCCATTGCCGACAAGTGGTACTACGAGTTCAACTTCTCATCGAAGGGCTATCAGAACCTGAAGCTCTCTGCTGCTTTGGGCGATGACTACAACGCCTATAGCATCATGAAGGCTGAATATAGTATCGACGGCACGAACTTCACGCAGTTTGGCACTTACGAGTTGCCTAACCGTGGATGGAAGGACGGGGAGTTCGACCTGCCTGCAGAGGCTAACGACCAGGACCGTGTATATATTCGCTTTATGCCTGATTACGACTCTCCGAAGGTGGGCGTTGAAGACAGCCGCGACGGTACGATGTTGACTGATGTCTTCGTGCTGGCTGATGCTACTGGTGCTGCTGACGAGGTTGCCACTTTGGTATCGAGCAATCCTGCACAGAATGGCACGGACGTGACTGCTAACGGCTCGGTCATCCTGACCTTCGACAACAAGGTGAGGGCTGGTAATGGCGCTGCTACGCTGAACGGCGAAGAGATTGCTCCCGTCATCAGCGGCAAGACGGCTGTATTCAAGTATGCTGGTCTGAAGTATGCTACGCAATATACCTTCACAATGCCCGAGGGCGTGCTCGTGAGCCGCAGCGGTCAGGCTGTTGCTAAGGTCGAGATCACCTTCACCACGATGGAGCGCAAGCAGCCTACTGCCAAACTGTATGACGCTGTGGTTGCTGCCGACGGAACGGGCGACTATACTACCGTTCAGGCTGCCATCGACGCTGCTCCTGAGGGACGCGGCACTCCGTGGCTCATCTTCGTGAAGAACGGCGAGTATAAGGAGCACGTGGATATTCCTAAGACGAAGCCCTACCTGCACATCATCGGTCAGGATCGCGACAAAGCTGTCATCAAGGATGACCGTCTGAGTGGTGGTGACAATGCTGTACACGTCAGCATAGGTGCTACGGTGGTGGTAAATGCCGACAACATCTTCTTCGAGAACATCACTCTGGAGAATATCTATGGACACGAGAAGCAGGACGGTCCACAGGCTTTGGCTCTGAACACGGTAGGCGACCGCATCGCTATGAACAACGTGGCGCTGCTCTCTTATCAGGATACTTGGATTACCTCTTCAACACAGACGAACCGTCATTACATCAAGAACTCGCTCATAGAGGGTGCCGTAGACTTTATCTACAATGGCGGTGACGTCTATCTGGATGGCGACACGCTGGAAATCAACCGTCCAAGCGGTGGCTACATCGTGGCTCCTAACCACACGGCAGACTCGAAGTGGGGTTATGTATTCCAAAACAACATCATACGTCCAGGCAAGACAACTACTGGCGAGACCATGAATGTCACTGATGTATGGCTGGGTCGTCCCTGGCACGGAACTCCGAAGACGGTGTTCATCAACACGCAGACCTTCATCAACCTGCCTGCTAAGGGATGGTACAACACCATGGGTGGTCTGCCTGCACTGTGGGCTGAGTACAACACCGTTGACAAGGACGGTAATCCCGTTGACCTGAGCCAGCGCGAGACATACTACTATTACGAAGACCGCGACACTGGCAAGAAGTATGAGGTCTTCAATGTGAAGAATAGGCTCACAGCCGAAGAGGCTGCTCAGTACACTATCAAGAACGTGATGAGCGGCAGCGACAACTGGCAACCAGACCTGATGTGCGAGGCTTGTGATGCACCTGTCGTCAAGGGTGCTGACAATCAACTGACTTGGGAGGCAGTACCTTACGCCATCTGTTATGTCGTTACCAAGAACGGCGAGGTTGCCGGATTTACTAAGGAGACTACGTTCGATGGTTATACTGAGACTGATGTTTGGCAGGTGCAGGCCGTCAACGAGTTTGGTGGACTGAGCAAGAAGGCTGCTGCCAACAGTACTCCTATTTCTGGCATTGAGCTGACGAACATCATGCCTGAAACAGCTGTTGAGGCTGTCTATACGTTGGACGGCAAGCGCGTGCAGCAGATGCAACGCGGTCTGAACATCGTACGTATGAGCGACGGCAGTATGCGCAAAGTGATCATAAAATAAGTAGTTATATAAAGTTAGTAAGTAGAATAGGGGCCTGTCGTGATGACAGGCTCTTATTGTTATGCTGTGTGTAAGGTTAAGGTTATCGCAACATTTCACGACAACGCTCCAGGATGGCAAGAAGGTCATCCTTTTTTTCAGCCCGTAGCATCTGGATGCGCGTTTCGCGAAAGTTAGGGATGCCCTTAAAGACTGGAGAGGCAGCAAGATGACGACGAGTGTGCAGAATGCCGCAGAGTTCGGCCGATTTCTTGTTGGCTCTCATTTCTTCCGTATCGCAACGCTCGATATTGATGCGTAGCTGTTCTTCCAACACATCAATCTTCTGGTCAAGTGAGAGCGTCTCTCTGCTGAATATCCAAGGACAGCCAAAAGTGGCGCGACCTATCATGACGGCATCGACACCATACGCATCGAAAGCATGGTCGGCATCGTCAAGGCTCTTGATGTCGCCATTGCCGATGATGGGAATGTGGATATTAGGGTTACGCTTCACCTCGCCAATCAGCGTCCAATCGGCATTGCCTGTGTACATCTGTGAGCGAGTACGACCATGAATGGTCAGTGCCTGAATGCCACACGCCTGCAGCTGTTCGGCGAGTGGGACAATGCTAAGCTGCTCATGGTTCCACCCCAGCCGTGTCTTCACCGTCACAGGTAGCTTGACAGCATCGACAACCCTACGTGTAATCTCCAAGAGCTTGGCATTGGGGTCGATGCTGCCATCGGGTAGGAGGATGTTCTGCAGCATGCCGGCACCAGCCCCCTTGCCAGCGACTTTCTTGACAGGACATCCGAAGTTCAGGTCGATGACATCAGGTCCTGCCTGCTCAACAATCTTGGCAGCCTCCACCATCGCCTCTACATCACGACCATAGATCTGGATTCCTACAGGTCGCTCTACGTCACTGATTGTCAACTTGCGGAGGGTAGACTTGACGTCACGCACTAAGGCCTCAGCAGACACAAATTCGGTGTAAACCATTGAGGCGCCAAACCGCTTGCATAGCAGGCGGAAGCCTATGTCGGTCACGTCTTCCATCGGCGCTAGAAACAACGGCCGTTCACCAAGTTCAATATTGCCAATCTTCATGTTATATTTTCGACGGGGAAACCGTCGAACACTGTTAAAACATCTGGCTGACACGTCGGATGCCAGCTACCAACGTATCGATTTCCTCTTTAGTATTATAGAGCGCAAACGAGGCACGTACTGTGCCGCTAATGCCCAATCGGTCCATCAAGGGCTGTGCGCAGTGATGACCTGTACGTACAGCTATGCCCAGTCGGTCGAGAAGTGTGCCGAGGTCCAGGTGATGAATAGAGCCCACATTGAAACTGACGACGGCATCTTTTAGAGGTGAGAGGTGAGAGGTGAAGGGTGAGAGAGGGCCGTAGATATGCATACCTTCAATGGTCTGCAACTGTTCCATACAGTAGCGGGTGAGCTCTTGTTCATAAGCACTGATGGCATCAAGACCTATCGACTGCAGATAATCGATGGCGGTTGCCAAGCCATGAGTGGCGATGTAATCGGGCGTGCCCGCCTCAAACTTGAAGGGCAGGCGCTCGAATGTCGTTCGCTCCCATGTCACCTTATCAATCATCTCGCCACCACCCTGATAAGGCGGCAGCTTCTCGAGCCACTCCTCCTTGCCATAGAGCACGCCAATGCCTGTTGGACCATACATCTTATGACCGCTGAAGGCAAAAAAGTCGCAGTCCATGGATTGAACGTCAACCTTAAAGTGAGGAGTACTCTGGGCACCATCTACCAAGACAGGTATTCCGTGTTGATGGGCGGTCTTTATAATCGTTTCCACAGGATTGATGGTTCCCAGAACGTTGCTGACGTGAGCTACGCTGATGAGCTTCGTTTTTGTAGAAATCATGGATTCCAGCTGTTCCAAGCAGAGCTGACCGTCATCAGTTATCGGCAGATGTCTAACCTTTAAGCCTCGTTTCATGGCTTGAAGTTGCCAAGAGACGATGTTAGAGTGGTGCTCCATCTCAGTGACAATGACCTCATCGCCTTCGTGCATCTGTGACTCGCAGAAGGATGATGCCACGAGGTTGATAGCTTCTGTGGTACCACGTGTAAAGACAATTTCTTCTGTCTTCTTGGCGTTGATGAATTGTCGAACCTTCTCGCGAGCCGCTTCGTGCAAGTCGGTAGCTTGCTGACTGAGATAATGTACGCCACGATGTACGTTGGCATTGACGTTAAGATACTCCTCGCGCATGGCGTCGAGCACACACAGCGGCTTTTGCGTCGTGGCGGCATTGTCAAGATAAACCAAGGGGCGACCATAGACTTCGCGCTGTAGAATGGGGAAGTCTTTGCGGATATTTATTGGGTTGATGGGCATTGTGGACATGATGGGTTTATTTGTTAATTCTGAGACACATCATCGTCAGATCGTCATTCGGCTCAGCTCCTTGACGGAAGAGGTGAACTTCCTTTTCCAAAGTCTCTATCACCTGACGGGCGTTCTCAAATTTGGTGTGCTGTAGGATATCCAGTAAGTGTTCGTCGCCGAACTGTTGCTGCTCGATGTTCTCGGCTTCGTTCAAGCCATCGGTATAGATAAACAGTGGCTTGTCTTTGATGCTCTCTATCTCCTCGCCGACATATTCCAAGTCAGGCCAAAGACCAATAGGGGCATTAGGCTCAATCTTCATAAAGGAACCATGAGCAGCATCGCCACCCAGGACGGGCGGATTATGTCCGGCATTGCAATAGTCGAGATGACCTGTTTCCAGATGCACCAGTCCGATAAACATCGTGACAAACATTCCGCTTTCGTTGTTCTCTGCCAGTTCGCCATTCAGTCTATTTGCTATATACGCAGGTTTCTGATGCTGCTTGGCTAATGCCATGAAGAGGCGGATGGCCTGAGCCATAAACAGGGAGGCTGGTACTCCCTTGCCGCTGACATCACCCACACAGAAATACAATTCGTCATCCAGAAGAAGATAGCCATAGAGGTCACCGCCGACTTCACGGGCAGGAGTCATAGAAGCATAGATGTCCAGTCCTTCTCTGTTGGGAAAAACACTCGGCACCATCGACATCTGGATATCACGCGCAATGCGTAGCTCACTCTCAATGCGCTCTTTTGCCGTTGTCGTCTCCTCTAACTGGTCGTAAGCCGTCTTTAATGCTTCGTGAGCTATGGCCAACCGCTTTGTAGCCTTGCGGCGATAAAGAGTATAGATAGTGAAGAAGATGACGAGCAGGACAACAGCAACCAATGTGCCTATCCACCGCTGTTGTGACAGCTTGGCCTGCTGTACGTTGATGGTATGTTCTTTCTCCTGGGTCTCATAGATGGTTGCTAGCTCTGCCGTAGCATCCTGTTTGTGCCAGGTAAGTGCAGAGTCGAAGGCTTCGCATATCTGGTCGGCAGCATGCAGGGCCTCGCTTTGGTGGTTAGCCTGTCGCAACACTTTATACTTCACCTTCAGGTATCCGCGTATTTCCTCAAAAGTGATGCGTTTGCCACTTCTTGCCAGCAGCGTGTCAATATACGGGCAGAGTGCTGCAGCTTCATCGCTACGCCCTTCGTTCTGCAGGAAGATGATGCTATGCACCTTACCGCTCAGACTGTGTGCATACTTGGTACTCATAAACCTACGGTAGGCCTCGACAGTCTCTTTCTTCTTATCCTGTCTCTGGTAGAGCTCCATCAGCGACCTGTAAAGCTTGCCGTACATTCTGTCCAGTTCCGCCGGTTTGCTCTTGGCTTCGTCAGTCTTTGCCCACAGTTGGATAGCTTCCTCCTCACGGTGGCACCATTCCTCCAGCAGTTGCTGCTGGTCATGGTTGTTGAAGACGATACGTGCATCACCGCTTATCAGCGTCAGGTTGTAGGGTGCCATGCTGTCCTTTCCCAATTCGTGCTCTATGTTGGCGTAAGCCTGTTTGAAGATGCGGTCAGCCTCCTCGTAACGTCCCAGGTTGGCATTAAAGATAGCGACATCGCTGAGCAGGTTGCTGCGAATGCGGTAGCTCATGGGGGTTTTCTCTGGGTTGTCAGAGTTGGCTTGCAGCAGCTCTGTGCAGACCTTGATGCCATCCTCATACTTACCCTTGAGCAGCAGCAGGCGGGAGAATGCACTCATGTTGATGATATACATGCGCGAGGTTGATTCGTCTTGTTGCTTATACTCATCCATTGCTTTGCGGAAGTACATCTCTGCCATACGGTCTTTCTCCATCAGATAGTAGGCATAACCACGCATACTGTTCGCTTTGACGCTATTCATGTCGCCTCGTTTTTCGAGACTGTCAACAACGGCAATCAGCTGCTCTGGCGTTCCTGAAGCTTTAACGGCCAGTACCAGACTGTCGGCATCCGTCGTACGCGACAGTTGGCTTTTTACCTTGTGGCACGATGTTGCTGACAATGCTACGAACACCGCCACCATCGTCCATATCGTCTTGCATAACTTCATACCTTCTCTCACCTCTTACTTCTTACCTCTCACTTCTCACTTGCACAGCTTACATCCCTCACACTTGTTCAGTTCACCACGGAAGCGTTTTTCTACCAAATAGTGCAACCGGTCGCGCAGAGGTTCTAACTCCATATGGTCGATAACTTCATTGATAAAGGCATTCTGCAGCAACAGACGTGCTTCGTTCTTAGGAATGCCTCGTTGTTGCATATAGAACATGGCAGCATCGTTCAACTGTCCGACAGTAGAGCCATGAGCACACTTTACGTCGTCGGCATAAATTTCCAACATGGGTTGCGTGTACATGCGGGCATCCTTGGTGGCACAGAGATTCTGGTTGGTCATCTGTGACGTAGTCTTCTGTGCACCAGGCTTCACCAACACGCGTCCTGCAAAGGCTCCTGTCGCCTCTTCGTCCAGTACGTATTTGTAGAGTTCATGACTGGTGCAGTGAGGAGCATGGTGGGTGATAAGAGTGTTGTTGTCAACGTGCTGTTTCTTGTCGGCTATGACACAACCGCAACAGGAGCACTCAGCGCCTTCCCCTACAAGGTCAAGGTCGAGTTTGTTACGCGTCAAACCATTGTGCAGCGTGATGACATTATGCTTGACACGGCTGTTTGCTTGCTGTTGTATATAAACGTTGCTCACACGTATGTTTTTGTTGTGCGTCTCCTCCAGACAATAGAGATCCAGTTTGGCATTGTTACCTGCAAAGCATTCTATCACCTGCGTAGCCAGGAAGTGGCGATCGTCTGCCGCATGGTCGCAGAAGAGGAACTTAGCTTCAGCACCCTCCTCCAAGATAATCAGCACGCGACGGTTGACCATGAGGTCGACGTCAGAGCGCAGGATGTTGATAATCTGGATGGCACGGTCTAGCACAACGTTCTTTGGCACATAAACGAAGAGCCCGTCCTGTGCGAGCATGGTATTCAGGGCTGTAACGGCATCGTCATCCTTGCCTGCCAGCTGGTTATAGAATCCCTTTGCAGCCTCTCCACCATCGGAGGAAATATTTCCGATGATGACACCTTCAGGCAACTTAGCTTTGGGAAGAACACTTTTCTCTTTCCCTGTGGTGGAGGTCAGAAGCGGTTTGTCATTGACAACAAAGTAGAGTGAAGTCGACAAGTTGGGGACGTCACAGCGAAAGGCGTCATAGGGATTGACGGGAATTTCCAGTCTGTTCAGGTTGAGGCCATAGTTAGGCTCAAAGAGCTTGGCAACGTCAGTATATTTATAGCGTTCCACTTTACGACAGGGAAAGCCTGTCGATGCGAAACGCTCAAAGGCAGCATCGCGCACACTATTCATCACTTCGGAAGAATGGCGGCATATCATCTCGCGACACTGCTTGTAGAGGTCTATGTATTGTTGTTCTGCTTGCATCTTTCTCTCTCTTAACTACTCACCACAGACTTCTGACTTAATCCAGTCATAGCCGCGCTCTTGAATCTCCTTTGCCAGCTCAGGACCTGCCGTCTTGACTATCTGACCTTTGTAAAGCACGTGAACCACGTCAGGGCGTATCATCTCCAACAACCTGTCGTAGTGGGTAATGACGATGCATGATGTCTCTGGTGTCTTCAGTTTGTTTACACCTTCGGCAACGATACGCATAGCATCAACGTCCAGACCAGAGTCCGTCTCGTCGAGAATACTCAATTTAGGTTCCAACATAGCCATCTGGAAAATCTCGTTGCGTTTCTTCTCTCCACCACTGAAGCCCTCGTTGACGCTGCGTCCTGTCAATTTGTTATCCAATTCGACAATTTTCTGCTTTTCGCGCATCAGCTTGATAAACTCGCCAGCTTTTAATTCTGGCAGCCCCTGATACTTACGCTTCTCGTTAACGGCAGCCTTCATGAAGTTAGTCATCGAGACACCAGGAATCTCAACAGGATACTGGAACGACAAAAACAGCCCCTCATGACTACGGTCTTCAGGCTTCATGTCCAACAAATTCTTTCCATTGAAGTAAGCCTCGCCTTCAGTCACTTCGTAGAGAGGATTGCCAGCCAGTACTGCACTCAGTGTCGACTTTCCAGACCCGTTGGGTCCCATGATGGCATGCGTCTCTCCATCCTTAATGATGAGATTGATGCCTCGCAATATCTCTTTATCGTTAATTTTTGCGTGTAAATTTCGTATTTCTAACATATACCTTATTATTTTTGGATGCAAAGGTAGTGTAAATCAAGCGAAATACAAAGCAGTTTTGTTTTTTTAACCCTGTATGATAGCCGCAGCCTTGTCAAGAGGTGCCAAATCTTTTATCCATACCACCAAACATGGGAAAGAAACGATGGCTCAGAAAAAATTTATTGAAAATTATTTGGTTGGAAATCAAATATTTCGTACCTTTGCACCCGCTTTCCGCGTAATCGCTGGCAGGACGTAACGTGAGGCCTGTTATGTTGCGCATGGAACGATAACAACAACAATTTAAATTACGTACGTAAAAATGGATTTAATCAAAGTTGCTGAAGAAGCATTTGCAACCGGCAAGCAGCACCCCAGTTTCAAGGCTG
>ERZ842401.336-NODE-336-length-66787-cov-28.049811_pt1 | contig 66787 bp, 60 predicted proteins | sample MGYA00521270_ERZ842401 | MGnify/ENA primary metagenome ERZ842401 (study PRJEB31892, sample SAMEA3878208) | bioreactor metagenome | biome: Moose rumen | place: Sweden | collected 2011-10 | study: EMG produced TPA metagenomics assembly of the PRJEB12797 data set...
AAAAAAGTCTACGAACAGCCCCGCATGGAGGCTGTGGAAGTGAAGATGCAGGGACTGATTTGTGCATCCGATATGGATAATCCTTCACGTGACGATAATCCTATGGATTTTTAATGTTTAAGCCTATGAAATGTCTTTTATATTATCAGGCATTATTACTTGGCGCGGCGGCCTTGTTGGCCTCATGCACAAGTAGTGACGAAGTGACAGAATCCATGTCTATACCCCTCGCGGGTAAGACATGGACAGTTGCTGTCCATGCCACTGGAGATAGTATTACTGGCATGGGAGACTTATCTCCTACAACGCGTGCCATCTTTTATGGCGGTAATTCCGGAAGCAGGTTCAGTTTTATTTGGGATGATGGCGATGAAGTGGAGGTGTACAACGGAAACACAAACGTCGGTACTTTGGTGCCCAGTGTGAAAGGTCAGGAGAGCACAACACTTACAGGTACCCTGACTGGAGCCATTGCTGTAAATGATGTTTTAAGTTTCTATCTTCCGGGCAGAGCATATGACTATAGCGACCAGGATGGAACTCTTGCAGACTTATCGTTGAACCATGCTTACCAGTACTCAACATCAGAAGTGCTGGCTGCTCAAGAAGAAGGAAGCACATTGTTGCTAAATGCCACCAATTTAACTCATGCCCAGTCTTATTGGCGTGTAAGATTGATAGATGCTGATACGGATGAGCGTTTGCACTTGACACAGCTGAAACTATTTGCTGAAAATGGTAAGATGGTAAAGACAAAGACCGTAGAAGGTGTTACAACCTATTTCACGGATGATGATGCATTGACTATCGACCCAGAAGTTGTAGACGGTGAATACCCGAATGAGCTTTTTCTGGCAATGAACAACGATTATGTTGGAGCGGATACATATAGATTTAAGGTAAAAGTAGGTGAAGACATCTATGTTGGCCCATCAGACCGTGCCTTGACTTATAGTTTTGTTAAGGGGCGTCTTAGTAATGTGGTCAGAAAAGTAATAAAGACCACTGCCGCCAGCACGCTGACCATTGCCGACATTGCCGACCAGACGTTTACTGGTTCGGCCATTCAGCCGGCGGTGACGGTGAGGGACGGCGAGGATGTGCTGACGCTGGGCACCGACTACTCGGTGGGCTACACCGACAACGTGAACGTAGGCGAGGCCACGGCCACCATCACCGGCCTGGCCGATGCCGGCGCCACCGCCGCCACGAAGTACCTTGGCACGAAGTCGAAGACATTCAACATCGTGAAGGCCACGCCTATCATCGTGATGGAGAGTACTGCGATGACGCTGGTGAACAACGCCACCCAGAATACCGGTACACGCACCCGTACGCGCGTGTTCGTTGACAATGATGCCAGCGGCACATGGACCGACGGCGACTACGACATCACAGAGCTGTGCACGGTGACCTACGCGTCGAGCGACGAGCTGGTGGCCACGGTGGACGCAAACACCGGAGCGGTGACCGCCGCAGGCCCCGGCACGTGCACCATCACCGCCACGGTGACGGCAGCCGCCAACTGGAACACCAATGCCGTGGCAGCTACCTACACGGTGAACGTGGAGCAGGAGGCTAACGGCCAGAACACAGTAGGCAACTGGGGCGATGGCGGAACCACCACCGACAAGACCCACGTGGAGTGAGCCCGCTGCCACCCCGATACTATCAAAACAAAGAATAGAAACTTAAAACCCTATTGACATGAAAATGAAACAGATATTCTACGTGGCAGGCCTGCTGGCAATGATGGCAGCCTGCACCACCGACGACCAGCCCGAGAGCGCATCCGGCGAGCGTGTGCCCATAGGCCTGGCATATACCACACAGCCGCAGGTGGAGACCCGCGCCTCTGCCTCGCAGACGCTGAACAACGACTATATAGAGAGCGGCAAGACGATTACGGTGCGCATCAGCAACTACAATGCTGGCGCTTATACCGACTATACGTATACCACTGGTGCCAGCGGCGCACTGACCCTGCCCACCCCCGCACCCTACTATCCGCTCGACGGTACCAATGTGGACATCCTGGCCTACTATCCTGCCAGCGCCTCCACGTCGTTCACCATCCAAAGCGACCAGACCACCGACGCCAACTACACCGCCAGCGATCTGATGTGGGCTACGCCCATCACCAATCAGGCCAAGACCACCAGCAACGTGACGCTGAACTTCACGCACAAGATGGCTAAAATCTGCGCCAACATATCTGCTGGCACTGCCGTGTCGGAGATAAACAGCGTGAAGCTGAAGCAGGTGAAACCTACCGTGGGCTTTAATCTCGGTGACGGCACTACAGACGCCGCCTCCGGCGATGCCGGCGACGTGACGATAGCTTCTGGCGAGACGGCAGCCAGTGTGAGTGGTGCCGCCGTGATTCCGGCACAGACCATCACGGGCTCACTGCTGGAGATTGGCGTGACGCTGACTAACGGCACTACGGGCACTGCCACCTACAGCGTGCCCTCAGGCAAGGCTTTCTCTGCCAACAATGTCTATACGCTGAACATCACCGTTAACTGGCCCGAGGTGGGTGCCACCACAACCATCGCTGGTTGGAGCGATAATGGAAGCGTGACCGTCAATCCGACGCAGTGCCTGACATTCAACGTGGGCGGCGTATTCTTCAATATGATGGCCGTGAAGGGCGGCGACTACGAGATGACGATGACCGACGGTACTGTGACAGGCTCGTTGTCGAGCTACTATATGGGGCAGACGCAGGTGACCCGTGCTCTGTGGCGTGCCGTGATGGGTGGTGACTACCATGCAGACGGCACAGCTCTGGAAAGTCAGGTGCCAGCTGTGGCAGCTGGTGATGACAATTATCCCGTGGCCCGTGTGACCTATCTGGACATCTGCGGCGGCAGCTATAGCATTCGTTCAGTGGCAGAGGTGACGGCAGATAAAACGTTCTTGTACAAACTGAATACCGCCCTGGAAGACCAACTTGAAGCCTATGGGCTCAGCGCCATGTCGTTCAAGTTGCCTACCGAGGCACAGTGGGAGTATGCCGCAATAGGCGGTCAGAATGCCCCCACGCCTCACAATACCTATGTGAGCACCAGCGATGAAGATAAGATAATAAACTATGCTTGGTATTCGGTCAACTCAAGCAGTGCCACACATCCTGTGGGTCAGAAACTGCCCAACGAGCTTGGCTTATATGACATGAATGGCAACGTGTGGGAATGGTGCCAAGACTGGTATAACAGCACGACCAACGGCGGCAACCATGCTCTCGGATTGGATTACTGTAACAGCGATGAGTCAAATGCACAGGGTGTTAGTCGTAGTCCCTATACCGACCACGATCGCGTGCTCCGCGGTGGCAGCTGGTACAACGATGCTTCGTACTGCGCCGTGTCGTATCGTGGGTACAACTGTCCTTCCTACGCGAGCACGACCTTTGGGTTGCGTCTGGTCCTCCAGTAAATTCCCTGCTTGAGAAAGCGAGTAAGCAAGAACAGATAGAGAAAGCATCCTGCGGAGCGGGCCTTGCAAAAAGCGGCCCCCAAAAAAGGGCCGCGGAAGGCAAGGCTCGTTTCGCAGGATGCAACTAATAAAAATCAACCAAATAAAATAATTACAAGCTGATGCAGATTAAGCTATTCACGATGCCGGTGTTCGGCGGCGACCAGGTGGAGGAGGAGCTGAACAAGTTTCTGCGCTCGCACCGCGTGCTGCAACTGGAACGCCACTTCGTGAGCGAGCAGGGCGGCTACTGGGCCATGCTGGTGGAATACACCGGTGGTGACCCAGTAGACGAGGCCCCTCCGCAGGGTCGCCGTGACCGCAAGGATCCTACGGAGGGCATGAGCGATGAGGAGAAGATGCGCTTCAACCTGTACCGCGACGTGCGCAAGGATTTGTCGCAGAAGAAGGCCATCGCTCCCTATCTGGTGTTCACCAATGAGGAACTGGTCATCCTGTCGCGCCTGCCCGAGCTGAATGCCGAGACCGTGAAGGGCTTGAAGGGCATTGCCCCGCAGCGTCTGAAGGCCTATGCGCCGTTCTTTTTCAACCTGATACCAAACCAAGCTGATGACGAAGCGAGTGGGGCGGCTGATGCCGCTGATAGCGAGTCTGGAGAACCTGCATGAGGCCTTTCTGCGTACCGCACGCGGCAAGGAGACGAAAGCGGCGGTGCAGCACTTCCGCCGCCATCTGGACGACAACCTGATGGAGATGCGCAGCCAGCTGCTGGAAGGGCGGTTCAGCTATGGCGACCGCCACTGCTTCAAGGTGTGCGACCCGAAGGAGCGTGAGATCTGCGGCCCGTCGTTCCGCATGGCGGTGGCCCTGCAGGCGATGATGCGCATCTGCCATCCTGTGTTCGACGACTTCCAGGTGGACGGCAGCTATGCTTCGCGCCCGGGTCGGGGCACCTACGGCGCGCTGGCACGAGCCCAACGGCTGGCGGGGCGCTACCGCTGGTTTGCCAAGCTTGACTGCCGCAAGTATTTCGACAGTATCAGCCACGAACTGATGATCAGGCAGCTGTGCCGCCTGTTCAAGGATCCCGTGTTGCTGCTCCACTTCCGCGACATCATAGACAGCCACTGCGCACGCTCGGGCTTCGGGCTGCCCATTGGCTATCTGACGAGCCAGTACTTTGCCAACCACTACCTGGCCGTGGCCGACCACTGGGCCAAGGAGAAACTGCACGTGCCGGCTCTGGTTCGCTACATGGACGACACACTCTTCTTCGGCAACGACCGCAGGGAGCTGATGCGTCAGGTGTGGGAATACACCGATTACGTGGAGAGCGAGCTGCTGTTGGAACTTCACGATCCCGTGGTGAACCGCACGGAGTGCGGAATACCATTCCTGGGTTATGTGGTATACCAGCGCGAGCTGCGCCTGTCAGCGCGCAGCTGCCTGCGCTACCAACAGAAGATGCAGGAACTGGCCCGCATGGTGCAGGCGGGCATCATCAGCGAATCAAAATATGCCGAACGGGCCCAGTGCCTGACGGCGTTCGTAGACAAGGCCACCTGCCACGGCTTCCGTCGCCGGCTGGCCGAAGTCTGCAAGGGAATATATCCGTGACAGGATTGAATCGCGTGCTCCGCGGTGGCAGCTGGAACAACGATGCTTCGAACTGCGCCGTGTCGTATCGTGGGAACAACTATCCTTCCAACGCGAACACGAACTATGGGTTGCGTCTGGTCCTCCAGCTCAGCGCCTTGTCTGAACGTTAGAAAAGCAGGGAATGAACAGGGTATATCTCCCGTCTGCCCGCAATGGCGCGGGTGGCAAAAAACTGGGTGGGGGAGTCGGCTTGCCAGACACTCCCGCCCACAGGCCTCCGCTCTTAGTAGGGCTGCATTGTTTGCAACAGTCGCCGGACGGCGCGGGGGCTTCTTGCCAAGTCTGTATTATAAATAAAATATTGCATGGGGAACAGGATATATCTCCCGTCTGCCCGCCACAGCGCGGGTGGCAAAAACCGCCTTTTGTCGCTGGCGTGCAACTGGCTGCGCCGCAAGCTTCAAGCTCTTGTCGTGGCGCGCGAGGTGAAGCGCTACAACAAGCTGGCGCGTAAAGCACGAAGTAATACCCCGCACCTTTAGTAGAGGCCGAATAAGAAAAGCCCCGAACGATGTGCGGGGCTTTTTCATTAATACTCTATCAAGTCAAGACCTTGGTCGCGGTAGTATGGGAACTTCTGGTCGCTGGACAGAAGCGTCAGATGCTCAGTGATGGCGTGGGCGATAATTATATGGTCGCTGGGATCACGATGGTCTTGAGCCGTATTCAATCTGAGGTTTGCATAGGTATATCCTACATGTCTTCGAAGAGGAATAAACTCTATTTCCAGTTCATCCTCCACAAATCTGATTACATCCTCAGCTCGTTTCCATTGTTTTGACAATAGTTCCTTGTTGTTATAATGAACTATAATCTCTCGCATGGTTTCGAAACTGGCAAATAATTGAACCTCGGGATCACCTATTAAGTCCAAGGCCCCTTTACCTAAGTTATCGGCATCCGTGAGTAGATCTATAACAGCACAGGTATCAAGCAGGAGTCTCATAATTAACAACTTTCTTGCCATCCTTATAGCTCTTGCACTGAGCTTGAAGTTCCGGGCTTACCAGTTCTATCATCCACTTGTTTGCCCTTGCTACTCTCAGAGTCCTTGAGATTCTTCTCTTTGAAGAAACGTTCGTAACTATTGCTTCCATTGTTCTTGCTTTGACTTTTCTGCTGCAAAGATACGACATGTTTTTGAGATATGCAAGCATTTCGCAGATTTTTTACGCTGCAGCGTTTTGCGTGTCAGTAAGATGCGTGTCAGTAAGCACCTCCTTTCCGCAAACTTGCTCAGATGTCAATCGTCTGCATTTTTATTCCATTTCTCCCCATTACACATCAAAGAAACGACACACCAAGCCGCCGAAGTCCATTTCAGAACTTCGGCGGCTTTCGCTGTATTCCTTTTGTCATAGTACAGACGGTGGTGTCTGTGCTTAAAGGATAGTCTTGACGGCAGCGAGCATACCCTTCTGCTGGATGAGGTCGAGGTACTGCTTGACGAGGGCGGTGAGACCCTGCACCTTGCGCAGGTCTTCCTGCCAGATGAACTCGGCAGCAAGCACGCCGTCAGCTACCTTCTGCGTGTCGCCGGTAGCCCAAAGCTGCTGCAGCAGTTCGATGATCTTTGGGTCGTCGTTGGGTGTAATCTCAGCACCGTCGGCACGCTTGCCACCCTTGTAGTAGGTGATGATGGCAGCCAGTCCGAAGACGAGTCCCTTGGGCAGTTCGCCCTTGCGCTCCAGGTAGGTCTTGACGCCGGGCAGGTCGCGTGCCTGGAACTTGGGGAACGAGTTGAGCATGATGCTCGTCACCTGGTGGTCGACAAACGGGTTGTCGAAGCGCTCAAGTACGTCGGCGGCAAACTTCTCCAGTTCGTCCATGGGCAGGTCGAGGGTCTGCATCAGCTCGTCGAACTGCACCTTGTGGATGTACTTCGAGATGACCTCGTGCTGGCAGGCATCGCGTACGATGTTGACACCGCTGAGGTAAGCCACGGGCGAGAGCACGGTGTGCGGACCGTTGAGCAGGGTGACCTTACGCTTGTGGTAGGGCTCCTCGCTGGGCACGAACAGCACGTGCAGGCCGGCCTTGTCGGCAGGGAACTCCTGAGCCACCTCCTTCGGTGCCTCGATGACCCACAGGTGGAAGTTCTCGGCCTGTACGACGAGGTTGTCGCGATAGCCAATCTTCTCCTGGATCTGTGCAATCTCCTTGCGGGGGAAGCCCGGCACGATGCGGTCGACGAGTGTGGCATAGACGCCGCAGCTGTTCTCGAACCACTGACGGAAACCCTCAGGCAGCTGCCACAGGTCGATGTACTTGCGGATGCAGTCCTTCAGCACGTGGCCGTTGAGGAAGATGAGCTCGCAGGGGAAGATGATGAGACCCTTGGTGGGGTCGCCGTTGAAGGCCTGGTAGCGGCGGTAGAGCAGCTGGACGAGTTTGCCGGGGTAGCTGGAGCAGGGCTTGTCGTCGAGTTTGCAGGCAGGGTCGAAGGCGATGCCGGCCTCGGTGGTGTTAGAGATAACGAAGCGTATCTCGGGCTGCTCTGCCAGTGCCATATAGGTTTCGAACTGTGCATAGGGGTTGACGCAGCGGCTGATGACATCGATGCGCTCGATGGTGTTGACAGGTTTGCCGTTCTCGCGTCCCTGCAGGTTGACGTGATAGAGGCAGTCCTGACCGTTGAGCCAGTCGATCATACCGCCGTTCAGGGGCTGCACGACGACGACAGAGCCGTTGAAGTTGGTTTTCTGGTCCATGTTCCAGATGATCCAGTCGACGAACGCGCGGAGGAAGTTACCCTCACCAAACTGAATAACCTTTTCAGGCATGACGCTCTTGGGAGCGAAGTGTTTGTTTAATGGTTTCATTGTCATTGATGTAAGTTTTTAAAAGGTTTAATAAAATGATTCCGATTCGTTAGTTCAGGCCCAGCAGACTGCGCAGGCCGCTGTCGACGCCCGAGAAGCCCATGAAGGCCAGACTGAGCAGGCCAGCCGAGACGAGCACGATGGCCATGCCGCGCATGCCCTTGGGGACGTTAGTCAGTTCCAGCTGTTCGCGTATGCCGGCAAAGACGGTGAGTGCCAGTCCGAAGCCGATGGCTGTGGAAAAGGCATACATGATGCTCTGTCCCAGGTTCATCTCTTTCTGGATGACCAGAATGGCAACGCCGAGCACGGCGCAGTTGGTGGTGATGAGGGGCAGGAAGATGCCCAGTGCCTGATAGAGGGCCGGGGAGACCTTCTTCAGGATAATCTCGACCATCTGCACCAGCGAGGCGATGACCAGGATGAAGGCAATGGTCTGCAGGTACTCTAGCCCGGCAGGCACCAGCACGTAGGTCTGCACGAGCCAGGTGACCAGCGTGGCGAGCACCATGACGAAGGCTACTGCTGCCGACATGCCCAGCGAGGTGTCAATCTTCTTGGAGACGCCCAGGAAAGGGCAAATGCCCAGGAACTGCGCCAGCACGATGTTGTTGACGAAGATGGCGCTGATGAAAATCAATAGGTATTCCATGAATGCTTAATGCTTAATTCTTAATGCTTAATTGTCACTTCCGCAGTCTGTTGACGATGGCAATGAGATAGCCCAGCGTGATGAAGGCTCCGGGAGCCAGCACGAAGAGCAGGATATTGTAGTTCTCGGGGATGAACGTCAAGCCGAAGACGGCACCAGAGCCCAGCACTTCGCGCACGATGCCCAGCAGGGTGAGGGCAATGGTGAAGCCCAGTCCGATGCCAATGCCGTCGAAGAGCGATGCCAGCGGCGAGTTCTTGGCTGCAAAGGCCTCGGCGCGTCCCAGGATGATGCAGTTGACTACGATGAGGGGGATGAAGAGTCCCAGCGCCTTGTCGACATCGGGCAGGTAGGCCTTGATGACCATCTGCAGCAAGGTGACGAAGGCTGCTATGACTACGATGAACACAGGTATGCGCACCTTGTCGGGGGTGAGGCTCTTCAAACACGAGATGACCACGTTGGTGCATACAAGCACCGCCATTGTGGCCAGACCCATAGCCAGTCCGTTGGAGGCCGAGGTGGTGGTGGCCAGCGTGGGACACATGCCCAGCATCAGGACAAACGTGGGGTTGTCCTTGACGATGCCGTTTTTGATGATATTGATGTAGTTCATAATGATTGGTAGGCTTCTTTAGGGTTCAACTTTCTTAGACTCCGACTGCGGTATGCTGTCGGGCTGCTGGCAGCAGGGTTTGCGGCACTCGGCAGGCTGCTCTGTGCAGCATGTGCCCTGCGACAGACGGTAGGCTTTGTAGGCATTGTTGACAGCCAGCAGGAACGCACGCGAGGTAATGGTGGAAGCCGTGATGGCCTGCACCTCCTTGTCGTTCTGCGGCTTCTGCTTGGTGACGGCGAGCAGGCTGTCGGCTGTGGGCCGCAGTCCTATGATGCAGCCCTTCTGTCCTTCCTGGAACCACTGCTCGGCCTTGGCTCCCAGTCCGGGGGTCTCGGTCTGCTTCAGAATCTTGTAGCCCAGGATGTTGCCTTCGTTGTCGAAGCCGGTGAGCACGACCAGCGGCCCGCCGAATCCGTTGACGGTATCCTGTACAGCCACGCCGATGGCGTTGCCCACAGAGTCTTTGACGTTGTAGATGGCGTAATAGAGCGTTTTGCCCTTGACAGTGTCGGTCTGGGCAATGATGGTGTCGGGCTTGTCACCAGCCTGTACCTGGCGGCCTCCCATGACAATCCTGATTCCGTCGACCAGTGCCTGCTTCTCCTGCTGTGCTATAGGTTCGCTGGTCAGATAGTTCATATAGGCCAGTATGACACCCATGACAACAGCCACGCCTGTGAGCACCAGCACCATATTCAATAAAGATGATTCAAGCTTCTTCATAACTTCTACATTTTTTCATTCTTACATTATTATTACTTAGAAGCCGGCACTTCGCCAAAGCGCTTGGGTTTGACATAGTTGTTGATGAGCGGCGTGAACGCGTTCATAATGAGGATGGCAAACGACATGCCCTCTGGGTAGGCGCCCCAGTTGCGGATGACGATGGTGAGCAGTCCGATGCACACGCCGTAGATAATCTGTCCCTTGCCGGTCATGGGCGACGTGACATAGTCGGTAGCCATGAAGATGGCACCCAGCATCAGACCACCGCTGAGGATGACCTGTACAGGCGATGCATAGTGGGCAGGGTCGATGACGTTCATCAGTGCGCTGACTACAAACACCGTGCCGATGATGCTGACGGGGGTGTGCCAGGTGATAATCTTACGCCAGAGCATGAAGGCCAGGCCCAGCAGCAGAGCCAGGGCGCAGACCTCGCCGATGGTGCCGGCACCCAAGGCGGCTCCGGCATTGTCTACATGGTTGCCCAGCAGCAGGTCGAGCGACGAGGGCAGCTGTCCCAGCAGCTCTTGTGCCTTCTCGGGGGTGTCGGCCTGTATGGCCTGCTTCATCAGCGAGAGGGGTGTAGCTCCCGTCATGCCGTCGACAGCCTCTGACGAGACAGGGTAGGAGAGGAGGTTGCCGGCCTTGGGCCAGCTGGTCATCTGTGCGGGGAAGGCCACGAGCAGGGCGCAGCGTCCTACCAGTGCCGGGTTGAAGATGTTCTGCCCCAGTCCGCCAAAGGTCATCTTGCCCACGCCGATGGCGAAGAGGGCACCGATGAGAATAATCCAGATGGGCAGGTTAGAAGGCAGGTTCATGCCCAGCAGCAGACCTGTGAGGGCGGCCGACCCGTCGAGAATGCTGTTCTGCCGGCGGCCGAGAATAAACTTGTTGATAGCCCACTCCAGGAGCACGCAGGCCACCACGCTGGTGAGACAGACAATGGCCGACCCGATGCCGAAGAACCAGAACGAGACGAGCAGCGCAGGCAGGAGGGCGATGATGACCCCATACATGTTGCGCTCTACGGAGTCGGTTCCGTGGGCGTGAGGCGAAAGCGATACAATTAATTTTCCCATTGTATTTTTCTTAATTCTTAATTCTTAACTCTTAATTCTTCTTAGCAGCACGGCTGCGGATGATACCCATAACCGTGGATTTCCCCTGACGGATATTGTCGAGCAGCGGACGATGGGCCGGGCAGGTGAACTGGCACGAGCCGCACTCGATGCAGCTGACGATGTCCTCGCCCTCGGCACGGTCCCATTGTTTGAAGGCCGACAGCTTGGCCAGCAGATAGGGCTCAAGACCCATGGGGCAGGCACCCACGCACTTGGCACAGCGGATGCAGGGCTGGGGCTCCTTGCGGCGGGCATCGTCGTCGCTGAGGATAGTCACCGAGTTGGTGCCTTTGCAGATGGGCACTTCGGTCGACATGAGAGCCTTGCCCATCATGGGACCGCCTGCCAACAGCTTGTTGTCGCATTCGGGCAGGCCGCCGCAGAGTTCTATCAGATCCTGCATGGGCGTACCCATACGTACCAGGAAGTTGCCGGGTTTCTGCAGGCGCTTGCCTGTGACGGTAGTATAGCGCTCGAACAGGGGCTTGTGTTTCATCACGGCCTCGTAGACGGCAAAGGCCGTCCCTACGTTCTGAACGATGGCACCCACATTGACAGGAATGGCGGGCGGTGCCGGCACCTGACGACGGATGACGGCGTCGACCAGCTGTTTCTCGCCGCCCTGCGGGTAGCGCTGCTTCAAGGGTACGACCTCGACGCTGTATTCCGAGGTGCTGAACACCTCGGCACACTTGCGTGTGAGCAGCTCGATGGCAGGCATCTTGTTGGTCTCTATGCCTATGTAGCCGCGAGTCACCTTGGCACCCTTCATCAGCAGCTCCAGGCCTACGAGGATTTCGTCGGCATGCTCCATCATCAGTCGATAGTCGGCGGTGATATAGGGCTCGCACTCGACGGCGTTGATGATGACGCACTCGGCCTTGGCTGTCGGGGGCGGACATAATTTAATAAAGGTGGGGAAACAGGCACCACCCATGCCCACGACACCTGCCGACTTGATGCGCTCGACAATCTCCTCGGGTGTCAGTTCGGGGTGATCCTTCACCAGCTCCAGCTTGTCAGAGCGGTCGATGCTCTCTTCCCACTCGTCGCCCTCCACATTAATTATTATGACGGGCTTGCGATAGCCGGTGGCATCGATGGCTGTGTCGAGCTTGAACACTGTTCCGCTCACCGACGAGAAAATGGGAGCAGATACAAAACCGCCTGCCTCGGCCAGCAGCGTGCCTACCTTCACCTTGTCGCCCTTCTGGACAACGGGCTTGGCGGGGGCGCCGATATGCTGCGACAGCGGGAAGATGGCCTGCTTGGGTAGCGGAGCCACCTGGGTGGGCACCTCGTGGGTCAACTTGTTCTCCTCGGGATGGATGCCACCTATGCGAAATGTCTTGATATTCATGCTTGTGCCTCCTTTCTTTCATTATTGGGCTCTGGCTTAGGTTTCGGGGCAGGGAAGTTGACGGCGTGGATGGCCTTGGTGGGACATGCCTCGACGCACTTCCTGCACAGACGGCATTTCTCGGAATCGATGTAGGCCACGTTGCCTTCGATGGTGATGGCCTCGAACTGGCACTCCTTGGCACACTTGCCGCAGCCGATGCAGGCAGCCTTGCAGGCTTTCATGGCTACGGCTCCTTTGTCCTTGTTGACACACGACACGAAGATGCGGCGGTTCTTGGGACCCTTCTTACGCAGCTCGATGATGCTGCGCGGACAGGCCTTCACACAGGCACTGCAAGCCGTACACTTGTCGTCGTCGACCTCGGGCAGGCCTGTCTCGGTATTCATCCGAATGGCATCGAACTGGCAGGCAGCCACACAGTCGCCACAGCCCAGACAGCCAAAGCCGCAAGCCGTCTCGCCGGCACTGCAGGCATTCATGGCTGCACACGAACGCAGACCCACATACTCGGCAATCCTGGGACGCAGCTGACAGGTGCCGTTGCACCTGACTACTGCCACCTTGGGCTCGCCGTTGGCAATGGCCATACCCAGGAGGTCAGCCACCTGACCCATCACGTCGGCTCCGCCCACAGGACAGTTCAGACCGTCGATGCTGCCCTTGTCGGCACCTTTCACCAAGGCGTCGGCCATGCCGCCGCAGCCGGCAAATCCGCAGCCGCCGCAGTTGGCACCGGGCAGCAGTTCGTTGACCTGCGCGATGCGTGGATCTTCAAAAACAGCAAATTTCTTGGAGCAGGCGAACAGCACGATAGCGGCTATGAGTCCAATGCCTCCAAGTACAATTACTGCAATCAAGATAAAATTCATAATAGAGTTGTTTTTGTTTATTAGTTTGTTTTGTTGACTGTTCTTAGTCGATGGTGAATGTGATACTCCTCTCGATGCGACGACGGAAAAGCCAAAGCCCCAGGTAGTAGGGCGGCAGCGACGCTATGGCTGCTGCGGCTGACAGACCTTCGTCCATACCTGCGGCCTGTAGGCCGAACAGCATGCCCAGAACGACAACGAGCGGCAGTCCGAATGCCAGCAGCAGAGCCTGGCCTGCCGACCTGTCGGAAGTGCTCACCACCACAGCGTCGCCCACTTTCAGGACTTTACCAGTGTAGTGATAGACGTCGACCACCTTTTCTTTCTTTTCCGAGGCGGCACAGTGGGCTGCCACCTTGCATGCTGCACATGCCGATTGCTGCACAATCCTCACGCGGATGTGTTCTCCATCGACCGATTCTACGGAGCCTTCGTGGCGTATAGAGTTCTCCATTCCCGTGCAAAGGTACGAAATAAATATGAATAATGGAACAAGAATTGCGAATTATTTTTGAAAAATATGCTTATTCGCTTGCAGATACGAATCTTTTTTGATACTTTTGCACGAAAAATAGAGTAGAATGAGTATGAAGACAACAGAACAGACCTTACAGCAGATAGGGCGAGCATTGAAAAAACTGGCTGAAAAGTTTCCTGCCGACCAAGAGGCGTCGCAGCTGACAGACGTGCATATCCGCGTGACTCAGGAGACGGGTGAGATGCTTTTTGTGGACGACGACGACAAGGAGTTGCACCGCTGTATCGTGGAGCAGTGGATAGACAACAAGGACGATGACTTCTACGAGCGCATCACGTCGGTGGTGCGTCGCTGCATAGAGAAAGACAAGGATGCTATGGAGAACTTGTCGATTCTGAAGCCCTATGCATTCGTGCTTGAGGATGATGACCGTGAGACGGTGTCCGAGCTCTATGTGGTCGATGACAGTACGGTGATTATCGACTCGGAACTGATGAAGGACCTTGACAAGGACCTGAACGAATTCTTCGAGAACCTGTTGAAGTCATAACCAGCGCATGAGGGAACCGACACCCGCGACACCAACATCCCCGATGTCATGGATCTTGCGCCTGCACCAATGGCGCGAGACGCATATCAGCGAACGTATGTTTGTGCTGATACTGGCTTTCTTTGTCGGACTGTTTGCGGCAGTGGCGGCCTATGTGCTCCATTGGATAATCAATCAGATAGTGTTGCTGCTCACCAGCTCGTTTGACGCAGGCTCTTCCAACTGGCTCTACCTGGTGTATCCGGTTGTGGGCATCTATCTGACCTCGCTCTTTGTGCGCCATGTGGTGAAGGACAACATATCGCACGGCATCACCCGCATTCTCTATGCCATCAGTCAGAACCGTTCGCGACTGAAGCCGCACAATACGTGGTCCAGCGTCATCGCATCGGCCATTACCATCGGCTTTGGCGGCAGCGTGGGAGCCGAGGCTCCTATTGTGCTGACAGGATCGGCCATCGGCTCGAATCTGGGAAAACTGTTCAAGATGGACAGTAAGACGCTGATGCTGCTCGTTGGCTGTGGTGCTGCCGGTGCCATTGCTGGCATCTTCAAGGCTCCTATTGCCGGACTGGTGTTTACCATCGAGGTGCTGATGATTGACCTGACGATGGCATCGCTGATGCCAATCCTGGTCAGTTGTGTCACGGCGACTTGCTTCACTTACATCTTCAGCGGTGATGCGGCGCTGTTTACCTTTCATCTGGACAGCCCCTGGTCGGTGGAGCGTGTGCCAGCTTGTATCGGACTAGGGGTGTTCTGCGGTCTGGTGAGTCTGTACTTCATCCGCACAATGGGTTTCTGCGAGGACATCTTCTCGCGCTTCAAGGACAAGCCTTACGTGAAACTCGTCGTTGGCGGCACCATGCTGAGTCTGCTTATCTATCTGTTTCCCTCGCTCTACGGTGAGGGCTACGGACCTATCAACCTGCTGCTGAACGGTGCCTCTGGGGCCGACTGGGACCATATCCTTGACAACTCGCTCTTCTCCGGGCAGGCCGAGATGCTGATACCCTACGTGGCGCTGGTGCTGTTGACAAAGGTCTTCGCCACTTCAGCAACCAACGGCGGAGGCGGTTGCGGCGGTACGTTTGCCCCCTCGCTGTTTATTGGCTGTTTCAGCGGCTTCTTGTTCTCAAGACTGTGGAATGTCTATCAGGTTGGTGTGTATGTGCCCGAGAAGAACTTTGCCCTGATGGGTATGGCGGGGGTGATGTCAGGAGTGATGCATGCCCCGTTGACGGGCATCTTCCTGATTGCCGAGCTGACGGGTGGCTATAGTCTGTTTCTGCCGTTAATGATTGTGTCGATATGCTCGTACCTGACCATCATCATCTTCGAGCCCCATAGTATTTACAGCTCGCGACTGGCAAAGCAGGGGAAGTTGATAACCCACCATACCGATCATGCCGTGCTGACGCTGATGCAGCTTGACAGCGTCATCGAACGCGACTTCCTCTCGGTGGAGCCCGATACCGAACTGGCTGACATCGTACGCAAGATCAGTCGTTCGCACCATAGCGTTATCCCCGTACTGAATGCAGCGGGCGAACTGCTGGGCGAAATAGATATTGCCAAAATCCGGAATATCGTGTTCCGCACGGAGTTGTATCATCATTTCAAGGCAGATCAACTGATGCAGGAGCCGCCGGCAACGCTGGGCGACCAGGCACCGATGACGGTGGTGATGCGGACGTTTGACAAGACTCATGCCGACTGGTTGCCTGTGCTCGACAGGGATGGTCACCTGAAGGGATACATCTCGCGCCAGCGTATGTACACGCAATATAGGAAGATGGTGGCTGACATGAGTGAAGACTGACAGGGGAAAGGGTTAAAAAGTTAAAAGGTTAAAATGAAGAAAGAAGACCTGAGAATAGTGTTTATGGGCACACCAGAGTTTGCGGTGGAGACCCTGAAGGCATTGGTGGAAAACCAATATAATGTGGTGGCTGTGGTGACGCAGCCCGACAAACCCGTGGGACGACATGGTTCCGTGCTGCAGCCATCGGCAGTGAAAATGTATGCTGTGGAGCACGGACTGCCTGTGCTGCAGCCCGAGAAAATGAAAGAACCGTCGTTTGTCGAGTCGCTCCGTTCGTACCGGGCTAATCTGCAGGTTGTTGTCGCCTTCCGGATGCTGCCAGAGGTGGTGTGGGCTATGCCCGACTACGGCACGTTCAATGTGCATGCAGCGCTGCTGCCGCAGTATCGCGGAGCCGCTCCTATTAACTGGGCTGTCATCAACGGCGAGACTATGACAGGTGTGACCACCTTCTTCCTCGATCACGACATCGACACGGGGCGCATCATCATGAAGAAACCTTTTCCAATACCCGATGATGCTGACGTGGAGTTTGTCTACGATGGCCTGATGCGTCTGGGGGCTCATATCTGCCTGGAAACGCTGGAGGCTATCGTTGCAGCCGACGGACATCCCGAGACCATGGCTCAGGACGATTCGGCATCATTGGCCGGCCGTTTGGTGCTGAAGCCGGCACCAAAGATTTTCAAGGAGACCTGTCAGATTGACTGGAACCAGCCAGCTAAGAAGGTGTACGACTTCGTGCGCGGACTGTCGCCCTATCCCGGTGCCTGGACTATACTGAACGATGCCCATGGACATGAGGTGGTGCTGAAGGTTTTCAAGACTACTAAGACCTTGCAGCCTGCTGGTGTCGCTGCTGGTCAGATGAAGGCCGACAAGAAACATCTCTACGTAGCTTGTGCCGACTGCTGGCTGCAGATTGACGTTTTGCAGCTCTCTGGCAAGAAACGCATGGATGCTCCCTCATTCCTGAACGGCATGAAGGATATTGAAAAAAATATTTGTTGCTTCATATAATAATCTGCATTCCATGGCGTTACTAATAATGTAACCCCTAAATGAAATGCCTATGCAGATATTTACTTACGAAGAAATGACACCAAGTGAAAAGACGATTCGGCTGATTAAACAGATAGCATATACCTATCGGACAACAAATAATCAGGCCTATTGCTTGAACTGACTTGAAAGTTGTGATAGATGGCAACACTTGTTTCCCCCTCTTTACTGGCGGCCGACTTCCTGCACCTCGACCGTGATATACAGATGATAAACCGGTCGGAAGCCGACTGGCTGCATTTGGACGTGATGGATGGTTCGTTCGTACCTAATATCTCGTTTGGCTTCCCTGTGCTGGAAGCGGTGGCTCGCGTATGCAAGAAGCCGCTCGACGTGCATTATATGATTGAGAAGCCCGAGCGCTACATACAGCAGACGGCCCGCTTGGGGGCCATGATGATGAATGTGCATCAGGAGGCCTGCGTGCACCTGCATCGCACCATCCAGGAGATACACAATGCCGGTATGAAGGCTGGCGTGACGCTCAATCCCAGTACGCCTGTCTGTGTGCTGGATGACATTATCGGCGATGTGGACATGGTTCTGCTGATGAGTGTGAATCCGGGCTTCGGTGGACAGAAATTCATTGAGAACACCCTGTCGAAGGTAATGCGGCTGAGACAACTGATTGACGCTTCAGGAAGCAAGGCGCTGATAGAGGTCGACGGCGGCGTGCACGACAAAACCGCTCCACGACTGGTGGAGGCTGGGGTTGACGTACTGGTTAGTGGCAGTTATGTGTTCAATGCCGAGAATCCAGAAGAAACCATCCGGCAGTTGCGCCTGCTATAGGCAGAAAGTCTGCGGTGGAAGGATTCCCTGTCTGGTTTATTCGCACAGTGCCAGTTCTATTTGGTGCACCTTAGCCATGCGGCGGAGGTTGATTAGCGCATAGCGCATGCGTCCCAGTGATGTGTTGATGCTGACACCCGTCAACTCCGAAATCTCCTTGAACGACATTTGCTGATAATAGCGCATATAGACCACCTCGCGCTGGGGTGGGGGCAGCGCGTTCACCATCTTCTTGATGTCCAGCAGCACCTGAGCGTTGATCATCTCGCTTTCCTTGCTGATGTCTATCATCGACAGGCTCTTTAGGTTCTGCAGGTCGTTGTCTTCTGTCACTTCTACGATGTGGCGGGCCTGCGTCTGGCGATACCAGTCCATGATGCAGTTGTGGGCTATGCGTGTAAGCCAGAACATGAACTTGCCGGAATCGGTGTACTGCCCCTGTTGCAGCTTGGTGATAGCCTTGACAAAGGTTTCCTGAAAGATGTCATCGGCCATGTCATGATCGCGTACAACGAACATGATATAGGTGAACAACTTGTTCTGGGTTCGTGACAATAACTCATCGAACGCACGATTGTTGCCTTTGGCATAGAGTAGAGCCAACGCTTCGTCGGTCACTCCTTCAAAATTCTTCATATCTTATGCTTTTTTATGAAGTAAATTTTGTTTCGATAGGCAATAATTTTGGGTTTTAAGAGTTATTAATGTTGAATTATCGGCTGCAAAAGTAAGTAAAAAAAACGTAACGGCCAAATATTTCTGGCGTTTTTTCGTTATTATGCCCCTTTTTACCTACATTTTGTTCGTTATAGGCCTGCTATTTGCGCTTAAGTGTCAGCACGCGGGGCAACTTCTGCCATTTGCCGTTGTTGGGCACTTTCAGCGTCGAACCCTTTCCCTGCTTCAGCGTATATGTGCTGTCGTCTACGCAGGTGAGTACGGCTTCAAGATCCTCGCTGCCATAGTCGTTTACCATTAGCAGGTGGGCTTCCTTGCCCTTGATGTCGGCCTGCAGCACGGGCCAGCAGAAACTGTTGTGCTCTTTCCCCAGATAGCCTGACAGGGCACCCAGCAGCTCCTGTCCGGGGATGACGATGTCCTGCTGGTAGAAGTTGATACGCATGTATACGCTGTATTCTATATTAAAAAGGTACGCGCGAAAGGTGGTTGAGTCCGTCTGCGCATAGGCAACGACTGTCCACCAAGCTAAACTGCATATAAATAGAATCTTTTTCATTGGCACGATGTCTTTAATTTAGGAGCAAAGATAACAGATTTATATCAATTAATTACTGATAATGAAAAAAATGTTGCATAAATATTGTAGATTTAATAATATTTTAAGTATCTTTGCAGCCGTTTATAAACAAATAGAATGAATAAAAAGCTAATCACTCCAGACTACATCTTTGAGTCGAGCTGGGAAGTTTGTAATAAAGTAGGAGGTATCTACACCGTACTTTCCACCCGCGCAAAGACATTACAGGAGAAGTTTCAGGATAGAATTATATTCATAGGTCCTGATTTCTGGAAGGATGCCGAGTGCCCCTATTTTCGAGAAGAACCCTCGATTTTTGCAGAGTGGCAATGGGAGGCAAAGGAACAGGGCATCCAGGTGAGGGTAGGGCGCTGGACCATTCCAGGCGAGCCGATAGCTATCCTTGTGAACTTTAATCCCTTCTTTGAAAAGAAAAACGAGATATACACTTGGCTTTGGGAAAACTATCAGGTGGACTCGCTCCATGCCTATGGTGACTACGACGAGGCTTCTATGTTCTCGTATGCAGCTGGCCGGGTGGTCAGGAGTTTCTATCATCATTATCTCGACGAGTCGAAGCGCGTGGTCTACCACGCCAACGAGTGGATGTGCGGCCTGGGTGCCCTCTATCTCAACAAGATGGAGCCTGCCATAGCCACCATCTTCACGACTCATGCGACGAGTATCGGCCGTTCTATCGCAGGTAATCAGAAGCCCCTCTACGACTATCTTTTTGCTTATAACGGCGATCAGATGGCCGAAGAACTGAACATGCAAAGCAAGCACTCTATAGAGAAGCAGACGGCTTGGCATGTGGACTGCTTCACCACGGTGAGCGACATTACCGCCCATGAGTGTCAGGAATTGCTCGACAAGCCTGTCGACGTGGTGCTGCCCAATGGCTTCGACAATAGTTTTGTGCCCAAGGCTGCAGCTTTCTCCAAGAAGCGCAAGACTGCCCGCGAGAAACTGCTGAAAGTGGCCAACGCCTTGCTGGGCGAGCAGCTTGACGACGACACCATCATTGTGTCCACCTCGGGTCGCTATGAGTTCCGTAACAAGGGCATCGACGTGTTTGTGGAAGCGATGAACCGTCTGCTGCGCGACCGCGACCTGAAGAAGCAGGTGCTGGCATTCATCGTGGTGCCTGGCTGGGTGGGCGAGCCCCGCAAGGACTTGCAGGAAAGGCTGAAAGCCAACGGCAAACAGCCCAGCGCTAACAGTCCCCTTGAAGTCCCCCAGGTCACCCACTGGCTGCATAATATGGGTCACGACAATGTGCTGAACATGATGAAGTTCTATGACATGCACAACCGCCATGAGGACCGTGTCAAGGTAGTGTTCCTGCCCTGTTATCTCGATGGACATGACGGCATTCTCGACCTGACCTACTACGATGTGGTGCTGGGCAACGACTTGTGCATCTATCCTTCCTACTACGAGCCTTGGGGCTATACGCCGCTGGAAGCTGTTGCCTTCAAGGTGCCCTGCATCACCACCGATCTGGCCGGCTTTGGTCTCTGGGCCAACAAGGAGTTCGGACATGAAGGTCAGTTGGCCGATGGCGTACGCGTCATTCACCGTACGGACTATAACTATTCCGAGGTGGCAGACTACATCAAGGACACTGTGGCAGACTTCTCGGCCCTTAGCCAGACTCAGATTGACGCTTGCCGTAAGCAGGCCGAGGCCCTGTCTAAGAAGGCCCTCTGGAAAGAATTCATCAAATACTATTACGAGGCCTACGATATAGCTCTGAGGAAAGCCGACGACCGTAAGGCTTCAGCCAAACAAGAAAAAACCCAATAAAAATTTGAAATATGAAAATCAAAGCAAACAATGTGAATGCTCCTCTGTGGAAGGAGTTGACCGTCAAATCGCGTCTGCCCGAAGAGTTGGCTTGTCTCGATGAGATTGCACACAACTTGTGGTGGGTATGGAACTATGAGGCCCGCGACCTGTTTCGCGACCTGGACCCCGAGCTTTACCACGATGTAAAACACAACCCCGTGATGCTCCTGGAGCGCCTCAGCTTTGGCCGCAAGGAGCAAATCGTGAAGGACAAGGCCCTGATGAAGCGCATCAAGGCTGTCTATGAGCTCTATCGTGCCTATATCGACGTGAAGCCCGACTCCAAGCGCCCCTCTGTGGCTTACTTCTCTATGGAGTATGGCATGCACTCGGCCCTGAAGATATACTCCGGTGGTCTGGGCATGCTGGCAGGCGACTATCTGAAGGAGGCTTCCGACTCTAACGTCGACATGTGTGCCGTAGGCTTCCTCTATCGTTTCGGCTACTTCACACAGTCGCTGAGCATGGACGGACAGCAGATTGCCAACTATGAGGCACAGAACTTCCTCTCGCTGCCCATTGAGCGCCAGCTCGACGAGAACGGACAGCCCATGGTGGTCGATGTGCCCTACATGAACTATACCGTGCATGCCTACATCTGGTGTGTCAACGTGGGTCGCATCAAGCTCTATCTGCTTGACACCGACAACGAGATGAACTCGGAGTATGACCGTCCTATCACTCACTCGCTCTATGGCGGTGACTGGGAGAACCGTCTGAAGCAGGAAATTCTGCTGGGTATCGGTGGCGTGCTGACGCTGAAGAAGCTTGGCATCAAGAAGGAGATATACCACTGTAACGAGGGCCATGCCGCTCTTTGCAACCTGCAGCGCCTGTGCGACTACATTGAAGAGGGCCTCACCTTCAACCAGGCCATGGAGCTGGTTCGTGCCAGCGGTCTCTACACCGTGCATACACCTGTTCCTGCCGGTCACGACTACTTCGACGAAGGTCTGTTTGGCAAGTATATGGGTGGCTATCCCCAGAAACTCGGTATCTCATGGGACGAGTTTATCGGCATGGGCCGCACCAATCCCGAGGATCACAATGAGAAATTCTGCATGTCGACCTTTGCCTGCAACACCTGTCAGGAGGTCAATGGCGTGTCGAAGCTGCACGGATGGGTCAGCCAGAAGATGTTTGCCGGCATTTGGAACGGCTACTATCCCGAGGAGAACCACGTGGGCTACGTCACCAATGGCGTGCACTTCCCCACCTGGGCAGCCACCGAGTGGCGCAAGCTCTACGGCAAGTATTTCGATGAGAACTTCATGTTCGACCAGTCGAACCAGAATATTTGGGAGGCCATCTACAATGTGCCCGACGAGGAGATATGGGCCACGCGTATGGCTCTGAAGCAGAAGTTGTTCGACTATATCAAGGAGCAGTTCCGCGAAACGTGGTTGCGCAATCAGGGCGACCCCTCACGTGTACTCAACCTGCTGGAGCGCATGAACCCCAATGCCCTGGTCATCGGCTTCTGCCGCCGCTTTGCCACCTACAAGCGTGCTCACCTGCTGTTCACTAACTTAGATCGTCTGAACAAGATTGTCAACAATCCCGACCGTCCCGTAATCTTCCTCTTCGCAGGTAAGGCTCACCCCGCCGACGGTGCCGGACAGGGACTCATCAAAAAGATCTTCGAGATTTCGCAGCGTCCTGAGTTCCAGGGCAAGATTATCTTCCTTGAGGACTACGACTTCCTGCTGGCTCGCCGCCTTGTGTCGGGTGTCGACATCTGGATGAACACGCCTACACGTCCTTTGGAGGCCTCCGGCACCTCTGGCGAGAAGGCCGAGATGAACGGTGTCGTCAACCTCTCCGTAAAGGACGGCTGGTGGCTGGAAGGCTATCGTGAGGGTGCCGGATGGGCACTTACCGAGAAGCGCACCTACCAGAACCAGGGTTACCAGGATCAGCTCGATGCCGCCACCATTTATGGTTTGCTGGAGAACGAGATCGTGCCTCTTTATTACGATAAGGATAAGAAGGGCCTCTCAAAGGGCTGGATCAAGGTCATCAAGAACTCCATCGCACAGATTGCACCCCACTATACGATGAAGCGTCAGCTCGACGACTACTACTCTAAGTTCTACGAGAAAGAAGCCAAGCGCTTTAAGGAAATCTCGAAGGACGGCAACCGTCTGGCCAAGGACATTGCCCAGTGGAAGGAGTCTGTGGCCGAGCGTTGGGACGCCATTCAAGCTGTTTCTTGCGAGTGGACCATTCCTGCCTCGGGTCTGGAGACCAACCAGAAGTACATGCTGCGCTATGTCATCAACGAGCAGGGTCTCGACGATGTCGTCGCCCTGGAGAAGGTCAATGTCTATGTCAACAAGGACGGCGAGGAGCGCATCTTCTCCATCGAGCCGTTGAAGATGGTGTCTCACGAGGGTAATAACTATGTCTTTGAGGGCGTTCTGGCTCCCAAGCAGGTTGGTGCCTACAAGAGTGCCGTACGCATGTACCCCAAGAACAAGAATCTGCCACACCGTCAGGACTTCTGCTATGTGAAGTGGCTGGAACTGCCTCAGGGGCTGTAATCCGATAAGGGTTATACCTACATAAAAGCTGACTGCGCTTCCTGAATCAGGGGGCAGTCAGCTTTTCTTACTTTCTCACTTTCCCACTTAGGACAGGAAGGTTTATGACTTGTGGGTTGAACAGAGGCTACCTGTCCTAAGTGGGAAAGTGAGAGAGAGGATGCCGCTCTCTCCTGGTAAAGATACGGTTTGCACGGGGCAAACGGCAAATTCTCACACAGCAAATTTGCCATTTGCTGAAAGAATGCCCAGAACAAGCCGGGTGGCGAGATGAACCAGAGATTGTTACGGATTAGTATTAATATTGCTTAAATAACTACGAATTGTTACTATTGGCATCATTTTTCTTACGGATTATTTGTTTATTCCAAAAGAAAAGTGTAATTTTGCAGGCTCAAAGACAATAGTATAATTATTTTAAGGTAATAAGATTAAGAAAAGAAGTATGAGCGACAGATTGTACATTTTTGACACGACGCTGCGCGACGGCGAGCAGGTGCCCGGATGCCAGTTGAACACCATTGAGAAGATTCAGGTGGCCAAGGCACTGGAACAGTTGGGTGTCGACGTCATTGAAGCAGGATTCCCCATCAGCAGTCCGGGCGACTTTAATTCAGTCATCGAGATATCGAAGGCCGTCACGTGGCCCACTATTTGCGCATTGACACGTGCGGTGCCTCGCGATATCGACGTGGCTGCCGAAGCCTTGCAGCATGCCAAGCGCAAGCGCATCCATACTGGTATAGGCACCAGCGACTCGCATATCAAGTATAAGTTCAACTCTACCCGTGAAGAGATTATCGAGCGGGCCGTAGCCGCGGTGAAGTATGCCAGGAAATACGTAGAGGACATTGAGTTCTACGCTGAGGATGCCGGACGTACTGACAATGAATATCTGGCACGTGTTGTTGAGGCTGTCATCAAAGCTGGGGCGACGGTGGTCAATATCCCCGATACCACGGGCTATTGCCTGCCCGACGAGTTTGGCGCCAAAATAAGGTATCTGATGGAGCACGTGCCTAATATAGACAAGGCCGTCATCTCCACCCACTGCCACAATGATTTGGGCATGGCTACGGCAAACACGCTGCAGGGTGTGCTGAATGGTGCCCGCCAGGTGGAGGTCACCATTAACGGCATCGGTGAACGGGCAGGCAACACGTCGCTGGAGGAGATTGCAATGATACTGAAGTGCCACAAGGGCATTGATATAGAAACCAACATAAATACACAGAAGATATACCCTACGTCGCGTCTGGTGTCGAGCCTGATGAACATGCCCGTGCAGCCCAACAAGGCCATCGTGGGGCGCAATGCCTTTGCACATAGCAGCGGCATCCATCAGGACGGAGTACTTAAGAACGTGCAGACCTACGAGATTATTGACCCCAAGGACGTGGGTATAGACGATAACTCGATAGTGCTGACGGCTCGCAGCGGACGGGCTGCCCTGAAGCACCGTCTGCATGTGAACGGGGTCGATGTGAGCGACGAGGCCAAGGTGGACAAGATTTACGAAAAATTCCTGCAGTTGGCCGACCAGAAAAAAGAGGTGACAGATGCCGATGTGCTGATGCTGGCAGGTGCCGACACCGCTGACCAGCACGCCGTGCGACTGGATTTCCTGCAGGTCACAACCGGCAAGGGCGTGAAGAGCGTGGCTTCCATCGGACTCGACATCAGCGGTCAGAAGTTCGAGGCCGCCTCGTCTGGCAACGGTCCTGTGGATGCTGCTATCAAGGCGCTGAAGAAGATTATCTTGAAGCAGATGACGCTGAAGGAGTTCACTATCCAGGCCATCTCCAAGGGCTCGGACGATGTGGGTAAGGTGCACATGCAGGTCGAGTATGACGGCTCGCTCTACTATGGCTTCGGTGCCAATACCGACATTGTGACGGCGTCTGTAGAGGCTTATATCGATTGTATTAACAAATTCAAGAGGAGCGAATGAACACACTATTTGATAAGATTTGGGACCGCCATGTGGTGCAAGTCGTGGACGATGGCCCCACACAGCTGTATATTGACCGCCTCTACTGTCATGAGGTGACGTCGCCACAGGCCTTTGACGGGCTGAGGGCACGCGGACTGAAATGCTTCCGCCCGGAACGGATTTACTGCATGCCAGACCATAATACGCCGACACACGATCAGGACAAACCCATTGCCGACCCCGTGTCGGCCAGGCAGGTGTCGATGTTGGAGCAAAATGCCCGCGAGTTTGGACTGACGCACTATGGCATGATGTCCAGCGACAATGGCATCATCCACGTAGTAGGCCCCGAGAAGGGCTTATCGCTGCCGGGCATGACCATTGTCTGCGGCGACTCTCATACTTCCACCCATGGGGCTATGGGAGCAGTGGCTTTCGGCATCGGCACCAGCGAGGTAGAGATGGTCATGGCTTCGCAGTGTATCTTGCAGCAGAAGCCCAAGTCTATGCGCATCAGTATCAATGGCGCGTTGCAAAAAGGGGTTACAGCGAAGGATGTGGCATTGTATCTGATGTCACAGCTGACCACCAGCGGTGCCACGGGCTATTTCGTGGAGTATAGCGGCGATGTGGTGAAGGCGCTGACGATGGAGGGTCGTCTGACGCTCTGCAACCTTTCTATTGAGATGGGTGCACGCGGTGGCTTTGTCGCTCCCGACGAGGTGACCTTCGCCTATATCAAGGACAGGGAGTTTGCACCGAAGGGCGACGACTGGGAAAAGGCTGTGGCCTATTGGGAGACGCTGAGGAGCGGCGACGATGCCGTGTTCGACAAGGAACTTGTGTTCGATGCAGCCGATATTGAGCCACGCATCACCTATGGCACCAATCCCGGTATGGGTATTGGCATCACAGAAGCGATACCAGACTCTCTGCCGTCCCCCGAGAGGGGCACAAATGTAACTGCTCTCACCGCTGGCCTTGAAAAGGCCCTCGACTACATGGGTTTCAGGCCGGGCGAGAAGTTGCTGGGCAAAAAGATTGACTATGTGTTTCTGGGCGCCTGCACCAATGGGCGCATAGAGGATTTTCGGGCTTTCGCCTCCATTGCCAAGGGCAGAAAGAAGGCTCCTGACGTGGTGGCTTGGCTGGTGCCTGGCTCATGGGCCGTCTACCGCCAGATTTGTCAAGAAGGTCTCGACAAGGTACTTGCCCAGGCAGGGTTCGACATCCGTCAGCCGGGCTGTTCGGCCTGTCTGGCTATGAACGACGACAAGGTGCCGGCCGGCAAGTATTGTATGTCTACTTCAAACCGCAACTTCGAAGGTCGTCAGGGGCCTGGTGCCCGCACCATACTCTGCTCGCCGCTTGTGGCAGCAGCTGCCGCCGTCACCGGGGTTATCACAGATCCGAGAGAATTGATATAATTGATAATTGATAATTGACAATGAAGCAGAAGTTTAATATCATCACATCCACCTGCGTACCTTTGCCACTTGAGAATGTGGATACCGATCAAATCATACCAGCCCGCTTCCTGAAGGCCACCACGCGTGAGGAGCGTTTCTTTGGCGACAACCTGTTTCGCGATTGGCGCTACAACATCGACGGAACCCTGAACAAGGACTTTGTGCTTAACGACCCAACCTATTCGGGGTGCATACTTGTTGCCGGTAAGAACTTCGGGTCGGGCTCCAGTCGCGAACATGCTGCCTGGGCCATCGCAGGCTATGGTTTCCGTGTGGTCATCAGCAGTTTCTTTGCCGATATCCACAAGAACAACGAACTCAACAATTTTGTGCTGCCCGTAGTTGTCTCTCAGGACTTCCTGTCTGAACTGTTCCAGAGCATCAAGGTCAACCCCAAGAGTGAGGTTCAGGTAGACCTGCCTCGTCAGACGGTTACCAACCTGTCTACGGGCCGCAGCGAGCATTTCGACATCAATGGCTACAAGAAACATTGCCTGATGAACGGTCTCGACGATATTGACTTCCTGATGCAGAATCAGGACAAAACCGAGGCGTGGGAGCGCCAGCACTGACACAAGTGTTCGGATAGCCGTTATAAAAAGAGTTCGGAAACCCTATATCCTTCAAGGTCTCCGAACTTTTTTCTGAGGTGCCTAGCAGATTCGAACTGCTGTAGACGGTTTTGCAGACCGTTGACTAAGCCACTCATCCAAGGCACCAATATTGCACCCCTTCTGGTTTGCGGATGCAAAGTTACTACTATTTTTTCATTCAGCCAAATTTTTTTGTCGTTTTTTCTCCGGGCAATGCCTATTTTCACCATTTTTGCGCCGTAACTCCTGCATGGCGCAACCCCGACAGCCCGCACAAGGGTCAGTGGGGGCATGCAGTTCGCTGTAGATGCGCCATGCGGCATAGGCTACCGACAGGGCAATGATGAGGCCTGTGATGATGTATTGCAGCATGCCAGTAGTAGTGGTTTCTTTCGCGCGTACCTATTTATTATTATGTCAACACCTTTTTTATTATGATGCCAACGGCTTTGTCGGTTAGACAATGACCTTGTCGACCATGCGGCTGATGACGTTAACCATTCGGTTGGGTAGGGCAGCATCCTCCGTGATTTGCGGGTTGACCACCGCTTTCAGTCCGCCCGCCCTGATTTCCACATCTATCTCGGTGCCCATCTTGATAGGGTCGCCGTCGAAGTGCACGGCTCCCGGGCGGTTGCGGTGTATATGGATGCGGTGTGTCTGGAAGGTCTTGATGTGCGAGTTGTTGCCCAAGGTCTTGGCAAAGAGGTCGACGGCAATGGTAGATGCTTCAAGTACGTTGAAGGGCTCCATGATGATGACGTCCATCAGAGCATCCTGCATAGATGCTCCGGGGGCAATATAGGCATTGTTGCCATATTGTGCCGCATTGGCACAGGCAATGAGGAAGGCCTTGTATTGCTTGCGTCCCGTGGCATCCTCGACGGTATAGGTGTCGGGTTCGTAACTGAGTCCTTCTTTTAGCACGTTTTCCACGTAGGTGGTCAGTCCTCGCTTGCCTGACTCTGCAAACTTGAGCGACACGAATGCATCGAACCCCATGCCGCATGTGCAGAAGAAAGGCTGCTCGTTGATGATGCCATAGTCGAAGAAGTCGGTCTGCCCCAGATTGATAATCTTGATGGCTTTCTCCATATCCATAGGCAGACACAGGTGGCGGGCCAGTCCGTTGCCCGAGCCGCAGGGGACGATGCCAAGGGCGGTGTCGCTGTGAACCAGTGCCCGGGCCACCTCGTTGACGGTGCCGTCGCCTCCCACAGCCACGCAGATGTCGCAGCCCTGATTGACACACTGGCTGGCAATGACAGAGGCGTGTCCCGCATATTCGGTGCGCAGAATGCTGTAGTCGTACTTTTGGGCATCAATATGCTGACCGACGAGATGGGGGAGTGCCTCTTTCGACTTTGTGCCCGATATGGGGTTCACGATGAATGTGATGCTTCTTTTTTTGTTTTCCATAGTGCAAATGTACATATTTTACCCCAAAAAACATGCTATAACATAAGAAAAATACAAAAATCGAACAATTATTAAGAAAAATGTGCACGATTTACGGATTTTTGTGTAACTTTGCAGCCTGAAAACGAAGAAACCTATAAAAACAGATATGGGACAACTAGAAGAAAGATACAAATCGTACCGTATCCCTCAGGAATTTATGGCCAAGGGGATATATCCTTATTTCCGTGCCATTACAGGTAAGCAGGGCACTGAAGTAGAGATGGGAGGTCACAAGGTGCTGATGTTTGGCTCGAATGCCTATACAGGTCTGACGGGCGACCAGCGCATCATAGATAAGGCGAAGGCAGCCCTTGACAAATACGGTTCGGGTTGTGCAGGAAGCCGTTTCCTGAATGGTACGCTCGATTTGCATGTGCAGCTGGAAAAAGAAATTTCCGAGTTCATCGGCAAGGAAGACTGTCTGTGTCTCTCAACGGGTTTCAGCGTCAACCAAGGTGTGCTGGCCATGGTGGTGGGCAAGGACGACTACATCATCTGCGACGACCGGGATCACGCCAGTATCGTAGATGGACGCCGCCTGTCGTTTGCCAAGCAGCTTCACTACAAGCACAACGATATGGAAGACTTGGAGCGTGTGCTGCAGAAGTTGCCTCATGAGGCTATCAAGCTGATAGTGGTCGATGGTGTTTTCTCCATGGAAGGCGATCTGGCCAAGTTGCCCGAGATTATTGAGTTGAAGCATAAATACAACTGCTCGGTGATGGTCGACGAGGCCCACGGCATAGGTGTCTTCGGACGCAACGGACGTGGTGTGTGCGATCATTTCGGACTGACCGATGAGGTAGACCTGATTATGGGCACCTTCTCGAAGTCGCTGGCAAGTATCGGTGGTTTCATTGCTTCCGATAAGGAAACGATTAACTATCTGCGTCACACCTGTCGCACCTATATCTTCTCGGCATCGAACACACCGGCCGCTACAGCAGCAGCTCTGGAGGCTCTGCATATACTGCAGGAGGAACCCGAGCGCATAGAGAAGTTGTGGAATGTGACCAACTATGCCCTGAAGCGCTTCCGTGAGGAGGGCTTCGAGATTGGCGAGACCGAGAGTCCTATCATTCCGCTTTATGTGCGCGATCCCGACAAGACCTTCCTAGTGACGGCTTTGGCATTCAACGCAGGAGTCTTCATCAATCCCGTCATTCCGCCGGCATGTGCGCCTCAGGACACGTTGGTGCGCTATGCCCTGATGGCAACGCACACCGAGGAGCAGGTAGAGCGTTCGGTGGTGATACTGAAGAAAATTTTCGTTGAGCAGGGAATTATAAAGTGAATTGAAAATTGATAATTGACAATTGATAATAATCGAGGTGTAGCGCAGTTGGTAGCGTTCCTGGTTTGGGACCAGGCTGTCGCAGGTTCGAGTCCTGTCACCTCGACTTCATAGGCAAGAAGTTCTTTTGGGGACTTCTTGCATTTTTTTGCCCAAAAATTTGCATGTCACGTCTTTTTTCATTATCTTTGTCGCCTGATTAATCACCAATAACATGAAACTGACGTTGAAATCTTTTGTCATCGTATGTCTGTTGCTCAAGTGTTTATGCGTTGGGGCAGTGGGAGAACGCACCTTCCAGGCCATTAACGCATCGAACGACCTGGCCGACAACAGTGCCCAGATAGTGGTGTGCACAAAGACGGGCCGCATGATCATCTCGACGCTTGGAAACCTGAATTTCTACGATGGGGCCAGTTTCTCTATTATTGGTACGCGCCAGGATTATCAGTACCAGTTGCCCCGCTACAAGGGTAATTATCATCTCTATTTTGACCGCCGCCACCATATCTGGCTTAAAAACACGCACTCTATGACCTGTGTGGACTTGCTGAACGAGAAGTTTGTGCTCAACGTGGACAGCGTAATCAGGGAAATGGGGTGCTTGGAGCCCGTCCAGGATCTGTTCGTCGATTCGGTGGGTAGCGTGTGGATGCTGACGGAGAAGGGGCTTTACGGCATTGACAACCAGAAGACTTATCACGTGCTGAAAGACCTGAACCTGCAGGATGTGGATGTGTTCGACAATCTGCTGCTCACGTTCTATGACGATGGCGAAGAGGTGGCTCAGGACATCAGCACAGGGTCGGTGGTACACCGTTCGAAAGCCTACGACTGGGATACCGCCCAGCGCTATAACCTCTCGTCGGTCATACTGCGCTATAAGGACAGCTATTTCCAGCTGCGCAATGGAGCCAAGGAGTCCGTCCTGCTGCGCTTCGATGTGAAGGAGCAGCGCTGGACCACCATCAAGCAGTTTGACTATCATGCCAACAACCTGGCCCTGCACCACGAACGGCTCTACATACCTACGGAGTGGGGATTCTGGATTTACTATATCAAGGACGACCAGATGGAGTGGGTGAAACAGTTGACTCTGAACGACGGCAACGTGATTGAGACAGACTGCAACATGCTGGCCTTCGACCGTCAGGACGGACTCTGGATAGGCACCGAGAACCGTGGCGTGCTCTATGCCCGTCCTACCAAGCCCGTATTCAAATCGTACCCTTGGTCCGACCCTCTGGCGATGCACTATTACAGTAAGATGGATGGTCTGGAGCAGAATATCACTGAGTTTCATGGTCTGCGTGCCAACTGCATGTATATGGACAGCAGGGGTTGGTCGTGGATAGGTACCACCACGGGACTCTATCTTTATCGTTCGCCCCATTCCGAGCCTGTCATTTTCACCAAGCAGCGCGGTCTATACAACAACGTGATTCACTCTGTGGTGGAAGACCGCCAACACAATATCTGGGTGGCTACGTCGAATGGTATCTCGTTTATCCGGTTCGATGGCGACGAGGTGGTCTTTGTCAACAGCTTTAATCAGGTCGACGGTGTGCCCAGCGAGTCGTTTGGCAACTGCAAGGCCATGCTGCTCGACGACGGTCGTATTGTCATGAAGGGCATAGACCATGTGGTGGTGTTCAATCCCGATGATTTGGAGGAACTGAACACTCCCCATCCCTATAAGCTGTTTCCGAAGATGGTGCGCCTGATGGTGAACGGCAATTTTGTACAACCCGGCGCCTCTGTCGACGACAATGTGATTATCGACCGTGCCATCACCCGTATCAAGGATATCAGTCTGAACAGCGACCAGAACACTGTGTCGCTGACGTTCTCGGCACTGAACTACTATCGGCCTTTGCAGACCTACTATCGGGTGCGCATCAAGGGTATCAGCGAGTATGATGATTGGCAGGTCTTCTCTTTCTTTGATGCTGGCGGCAAGGTCGACTCGAAGGGCATGCTTCATCTTCCGCTGATAGGCCTGGAGCCCGGCACCTACGAACTCGAGGTGCAGGCCTCTATGTATCCCGATCAGTGGGACGGCTTTCCCTTTGTGTGGAATGTTCACGTCAACGAGTCCTGGTGGCGTACCACGGGTATGCGCTGGTTGATAGGCTTCTTCGTCTTCGTTCTGGCGGTGGTCAATTTGGTCATCTATCTGCGTAATGAGCGTATGCGTATGCGCAGAAATCATGGCGAGGGTGACATGATTCGCAAGATACGTCAGTTTGTGGAGCGTTGCGACTCGTTTTCCAGCGAGGCATTGTCGCCCAGTCAGGACGATTATGCCGGTGGTGACGACGATGCCAGCAAGAAGTTGAGTCCCGCCTTTATTGAACTAATGATAAAGCTGATGCCCTATGTGCGCAATCACATGAAGGGTGAGTTGACTATGAGTCAGCTGGGAAATGAGGCCGGCATGGATGTGGTGACTCTCTATGAACTGATGATGGCTGACATCTATAAGAGTCCCAACGACTTGGCTCGCATCTATCGTGTGCAGCGTGCCGCCGACCTGCTCCGAACCACTGACAAGACCATAGAGGAGATAGCAGTGGAATGTGGCTTCTATACCCCTAACTACTTCATGGGCAACTTCTTCCACCAGTTCAAGCAGACCCCGCGAGAGTATAGGGAGTTCAATGTCGGTAAGTGATGTCGGTGAAGCCTGCCAGACGCCAGTAGCGCCCACCTGTCTCGCGATAGTAAACTAAAGCCTGATACGTGTTTTCCGTCTGGAAGAACGACCCTTCTTCCGGCAGTGGGTGTGTGGTGCCGTCCATGTCTACCAGCAGCAGTTGATAGTTGTAATAGCCTAGTTTCTGCAGGATGCTGACGCCATACGAACGGTCGGTCTCGTTGTAGGTCATCGTATAGCATGACGGGGCTTCGGTGGTCCATCGGCCGCTGACCACCACGCGTGCGTCGCTGTAGTAGTGTGCCGGCTGCAGCCTGTAGTGCATATACACGTATTCCGAAGTGTTCTCTGCCTCGTAGTTGTTGCTGTTGCGCAGCAGGAAGGCGCCGTTGGCATCCTCGTCGTACAGGTAGTTGATGCGTGGTTCGCATTGCATGGGCACGGCGTGCCAGGTATGTGTACTGTCGTCCCAGCTGACATCTTCCAGTCCCATTGTGGTGTGGGTGGGGTCCAGTGCCTCGTATTTGTGATATTCGTTGCCGGCGTCGAAAATCAGTTGCCTGTTGTGTTCCCATTGCAGACTGCTGGGTGTATTGTAGTTGGGACGCACGTTGACTTTCATATTGTCTTCCCTGCCGTTCTGCATCACGAAAGTCTGTATCTGCTCGTTGGGGTCGGTGATGTGCATCTGGCTCCAGTTCACCTGCATTTCCACCTGCTGGTACCGGCCATTCAGGTCGAGGTCGGTATTGGTGGTTGCGCCCAGCGTCACCTTCATCAGTTGTTCCACCACTCGCAGTTCCACCACTGCCACCTCCTCGTCTTGTTCGTCGTCAATAATGCGCAGTCGGTAGTTGCCGCTTAACCTGACATTGGTGTAGTTGTTGGGAAACTGAAACTGGTAGTGCGTGTAGAGTAGGGTGGTGTTCACCGAGTTCTTGTAGTCGTCAATGGTCTGGTTGTTCAGACCTTCCAGCCATTCGCTCTCGAAGAGTCCGTCGGCAGGTGTCCAGTCGGGGTTGCAGGGCTCCAACCGGTAGATGAAACGGTGATAGTTGTGCGACAGTTCGTCGAAGCTTATCAACAGCCGGTCGGTGCTGTTGAGTTCCAAGATAGGCAGCGCCTCGAAGTCGTCGTTCAGTATGACCTGCAGACTCTTGATATTCTCTTTCTCTATGCTGTGCCAAGCAGCCATCAGCATAGGCCATGCAAGCAGCACGGTAAGTGCCAATTTCCTTTTCATGGGTGCAAAGTTACTAAATAATTCATAATTTGTGATGTGTTTCTCTCGACTTTCTTTGTTTTGTGCCCGACTTTTCGTATCTTTGCACCATGAAAACCCCGAAAGACGCGATTATCATTCTGAGCGGCGGCATGGACAGCGTGACACTGCTCTACGACTATCAGGACCGCATTGCGCTGGCCATCTCGTTCGACTATGGCTCGAACCACAATGCACGTGAGATACCTTTTGCCCGCCTGCACTGCCAGCGGCTGGGCATTGAGCACCTGGTGATTCCGCTGGACTTCATGTCGCGCTATTTCCAGAGTTCGCTGCTGCAGGGTGCCGATGCCATTCCCGAAGGCCATTATGCCGACGACAACATGAAGTCGACGGTGGTGCCCTTCCGCAATGGCATCATGCTTAGTGTGGCTGTGGGAATGGCTGAGAGCCGGCAGTTGCAATATGTGATGATGGCTAACCACGGTGGCGACCATACCATCTACCCTGACTGCCGGCCAGAGTTCGTGACGGCTTTCGACCAGGCATCGCAGACTGGCACATACAACGGCGTGCGCCTGCTGTCGCCTTATACCCATCTGACGAAGAGCCAGATAGCGGTCCGTGGCAGCCAGTTGGGCATCGACTATGCCCTGACGTGGTCGTGCTATAAAGGCGGTGCCAGGCACTGTGGGCGTTGCGGCACCTGTGTGGAGCGCCGCGAGGCTTTGGCAGAAGCAGGCATTGCCGATCCTACAGACTATGAGGCATAGTTTCTTCAAGTGCGGCATGATCTGTGCTTGAAAAAGTTGGCTAAAAATTATCGCGAATAGATTTTCTTGTTTCGGATTTATTTCGTACCTTTGCAGGCTGTAAGAGAAAGCATTATTAAATAGGTATGGAAATTGCAAGTAAATACGACCCGCAAGAGGTCGAAGGTAAGTGGTATCAGTATTGGCTGGATAACAAGCTCTTCTCGAGCAAGCCAGATGGTCGTGAACCCTATACAATAGTTATTCCGCCACCCAACGTGACGGGTGTGCTCCATATGGGCCACATGCTCAACAACACCATTCAAGACATCCTGGTGCGCCGTGCCCGCATGGAAGGCAAGAATGCCTGCTGGGTGCCAGGCACCGACCACGCCTCAATAGCCACCGAGGCCAAGGTGGTGAGGAAGTTGGCAGAGCAGGGCATCAAGAAGCGCGACCTGACCCGCGACGAATTTTTGAAGCACGCCTGGGACTGGACCGACGAGCACGGCGGCATCATCCTGAAGCAGTTGCGCCGTCTGGGTGCCAGCTGCGACTGGGACCGCACCGCCTTTACGATGGACGAGACACGCTCGGAGAGTGTCATCAAGGTCTTTGTTGACCTCTACAATAAGGGCTACATCTATCGCGGCCTTCGCATGGTTAACTGGGATCCCAAGGCCCTTACCGCTCTCTCTACCGAGGAGGTTATTTATAAAGAGGAGCAGAGCCATCTGTTTCACCTGAAGTATTATGTGGCCGATCCGGAGAATTTGGTTATCCCGGAAAAACCGGAAGATTCTGGCAACGTCATCCACAAGGACGAGCGCGGCTACTACGCCGTCGTCGCCACCACGCGTCCTGAGACCATCATGGGCGATACCGCTATGTGCATCAATCCCAAGGACCCGAAGAACCAGTGGCTCAAGGGTCGCAAGGTCATTGTACCCCTGGTGAACCGTGTCATCCCCGTCATCGAGGACCGTTATGTGGATATCGAGTTCGGTACGGGTTGCTTGAAGGTGACACCTGCCCACGACACCAACGACTACATGCTGGGTAAGACCCACAACCTTGAGACCATCGACATCTTCAATCCCGACGGAACCATCAGCGACCAGTCGCCCATCTATGTGGGTATGGATCGCATGGACTGCCGCAAGCAAATTGCCAAAGACCTGCAGGAAGCCGGACTGATGGAGAAGATTGAGGACTACGTCAACAAGGTGGGCTACTCTGAGCGCAACCCCGACACGGCCATTGAGCCGCGCCTCTCGCTGCAATGGTTCCTGAAGATGGAACACTTTGCCGAGATTGCCCTGAAACCCGTTATGGAGGGCGAGATGCACTTCTATCCGCAGAAGTACGTCAACACCTACAAGAACTGGTTGGAGAACATTCAGGACTGGTGCATCTCGCGTCAGCTGTGGTGGGGACACCGCATCCCAGCCTACTACTACAACGAAAACGACGATTATGTAGTAGCGGAAAATGCCGAGAAAGCCCTCGAGCTGGCTCGCAAGGCAAGCGGCAACGCCAATCTGCAGCTCAGCGACCTCCGTCAGGACGAGGATGCGCTCGATACGTGGTTCAGCTCATGGCTGTGGCCTATCTCCCTGTTCGACGGCATCAACAACCCAGGCAACGAGGAGATCAAATACTATTATCCCACCAGCGACCTGGTGACCGCCCCCGACATCATCTTCTTCTGGGTGGCCCGCATGATTATGGCTGGCGAGGAGTATATGGGCACCTTCCCCTTCAAGAATGTCTATTTCACCGGTATTGTGCGCGACAAGCTGGGTCGAAAGATGTCGAAGTCGCTGGGCAACTCGCCCGATCCCATCGAGCTTATTGAGAAGTTCGGTGCCGATGGCGTTCGCATGGGTATGATGCTTTCTGCTCCTGCCGGCAACGACATTCTCTTCGACGAGGCACTCTGCGAGCAGGGCCGTAACTTCAACAACAAGATATGGAACGCCTTCCGTCTGGTGAAGAACTGGCAGGTGTCTGACGCCGAGATGCCCGTGGCCAACAAACAGGCCGTCGCATGGATGGCTGCACGCATCAAGCAGGCTAACGAGGAGCTGAAGGACCACTTCTCGAAGTATCGCATCAGCGATGCCCTGATGACGGTCTACAAGCTGTTCTGGGACGAGTTCTCGCAGTGGTATCTCGAGATGATCAAGCCCGCATATATCGACGGCAAGCAGCAGCCCATAGACCGGACCACCTATCAGGACACGCTCCACTTCTTCGAGCTGTTGCTCAAGATGCTGCACCCCTTTATGCCCTTCATCACGGAAGAGCTGTGGCAGGCTCTCTACGACCGCAAACCGGGCGAGAGCATCATGCGCGACAAGCTGGAACTCGACGCTCCGCTTGCCGACGAGTTGAAACTGGTCAGCGACATTGAACAGGTGAAGCTGGTGGTGTCTGGTGTGCGCACCGTGCGCAGCCAGAAGAACATTGCCCCCAAGGAGAAACTCACCTTGCAGGTGGTAGGCAAGAACGACTATCAGTTCTACAACGACATCATCACGAAGATGGCCAACTTGAGTGAAATCAGCGTCGTGGCTGAAAAGGATGCTTCTGCATCGGCCTTCATGGTGGGTACCGACGAGTTTGCCGTACCTCTGGGCGACCTGATTGACGTGGCTGCCGAGATTGAGAAGATGGAGGCTCAGCTGAAGCATCTGGAGGGCTTTAAGGCCGGCGTGGAGAAGAAGCTCTCCAACGAGCGCTTCGTGCAGAACGCCCCCGAGGCCGTCGTGGCTCTGGAACGCAAGAAACTGGCCGACTCCGAGGAGAAGATAGCCTCGCTGCGTGAGTCTATTGCTGCACTTAAGAAGTAAATCATCAAAAAGTCTGAGTCAATATGGACTGGTTTTTTAATCTCTTTACCAATACCGAGTCAGTAGCTCATATAGCGCTGCTTTATGCTATCGTTATAGCCGTAGGCGTTTATCTTGGTAAGATCAAGATTTTCGGCATTTCGCTGGGTGTCACCTTTGTGCTCTTTGCGGGCATTGTGATAGGGCACCTCTATAAATACTACTGTCCTGAGTCGCCGTTCGCTGCACCAGAGTCTACACTGACCTTCATACAGGACTTCGGACTGATACTCTTTGTCTTCATGATTGGTCTGCAGGTGGGCCCCGGCTTCTTCGAGAGTTTCGGTAAGGCCGGCATCAAGATGAACGCCCTCGCTGCATCGGCCATTCTTCTGAATGTCCTAGTGATGTTCGCCTGCTACTTCATCTTCTTCTATGGCAAGCACGATGTCCATGCCCTGCCAATGATGGTGGGTACGCTCTATGGTGCCGTGACCAACACGCCTGGTTTGGGTGCTGCCAACGAGGCCTTGACGTCCGTCTTCGGCAACGATGCTCCCATGATTGCGTCGGCCTACGCCTGTGCCTATCCACTTGGTGTGCTGGGCATCATCGGAGCCATCATTCTGGTGCGCTACATGTGCCGCGTGAAGCTGGATAAGGAGGAAGAGGAACTGTCGGCCATGGAAGAAGGCAAAGCCAACAAGAAGCCCTATAAGATGCACTTGGAGGTGAGCAACAAGTACCTGGAAGGCAAGACGCTGCTGCAGGTTCACGACTTCCTGAACCGCGACTTCGTGGTGTCGCGCCTGGTGCATGAAGGTGAACTGTGCATCCCCAACCGCGACACGGTGTTCCACCTGGGCGACCAGATGCTCATCGTATGCGCCGAGGCCGATCAGGAGGCTGTCATGGCGTTCATCGGTCCGAAGCTCGACATCGACTTCGAGCAGCAGGACCAGCCGCTGGTGTCGAAGCGCATACTGATTACCAATGCCGAGATTAACGGCAAGACGCTGGCCTCGATGCACTTCTCGAGTGTGCACGGCGTCAACGTCACCCGTGTCACCCGTCACGGCATGGACCTCTTTGCATCGGGCACACTGCCACTGCAGGTGGGCGACCGCATCATGGTCGTAGGCCCCGAGGATGCCGTAGACCGTGTGGCTCACAAGATGGGCAACTCCATCAAGCGCCTCGACACGCCCAACATCGCCACCATCTTCGTAGGCATCATCCTGGGACTCATCTTCGGTTCGCTGCCTATTGCCATACCGGGCATGCCTGTTCCCGTGAAGTTGGGCCTGGCTGGCGGTCCGCTGATCATCGCCATTCTCATAGGCCGCTACGGCTATAAGATTCACCTGGTGACCTACACCACCACCTCAGCCAACATGATGCTGCGTGAGATAGGACTGGTGCTCTTCCTGGCATCGGTGGGCATCAAGGCTGGCGCCTCGTTCTTCTCGACAGTTGTCGAGGGCGACGGCCTGCTCTACGTGCTCACTGGATTCCTTATCACTGTAATACCTATTTTAATAATAGGTCCCATAGCGCGCCGCATGAAGTTCAACTACTTCACCATTGCCGGCATGCTGGCAGGCACCTACACCGATCCCCCCGCACTGGCCTATGCCAACAGCATCTGCTCGAAGGAGGCGCCTGCCGTGGGCTACTCCACGGTCTATCCGCTGGCCATGTTCCTCCGCATACTGACGGCACAGCTCATCGTGCTGTTCTTCTGCGGATGGCTGTAAACTTTCGACAACTGATATAATAGATACACGCAATAACATGACAAACTTGAGACTTATGCTCAGCACGATGGCTGTTGCAGCCTCACTCACGGCATTCGCACAGGGAGCGCGCAACATTGCCATCAACGAGGTGATGACCGTCAACACGCAGAGCATTCAGGACGAGTACGGACAGCGGGAGGCCTGGATAGAACTGGCCAACACCTCGTACACGACCTACAATGTGCGTGGCATGTACGTCACCACCAACCCACATGTGCTCGACTCACTGTCGGCACCGGCACGCATTGCACTGATGAGTGTCATACCCAACGGCGACAACCGCACTAACCTCGGTGCACAAAAGAAACTGCTGCTTTACTGCAACTCCGCTCCTGCCCGCGGCAAACTGCATCTCAGCGTGCCAGTTGACAGTTGCGGCCCCGTATTCGTGGCTCTGTACAATGGCAACGGTACCGAACTCATCGACTCTGTCACGGTGCCTGTGCTGCAGCCCAACGAGTCGTATGCACGCTTCGACGGCCAGTGGCGGGTATGCAGTCCAGGCGAGGTGACCCCTGCCCACGACAATACGGTTCAGTCGGCTGCCAGTGGCAGCAAGATACAAAACTTCAAGGAAAACGACCCTCACGGCTTCGCAATGGCGCTGATGGCTATGGGCATCGTCTTCCTCTGTCTGGCCCTGCTCTGGATATTCTTCACCATCTTCGGCATCATCATGCGCCACATTGATACGGCGAAGAAGGTGGCCAACAAGCAGCCCATCAAGCCTATCACCAAGACGGTGGAGACGGCGGCAGAGATTGGTCGCAAGACCAGCAATATACTGCAGGAGGGTCTCGACAAGAAGGGTGTCGACATGGAGGTATATATGGCTGTCATCGGTATGGCGCTGCGCCAGTACGAGGACGATGTGCACGACGTGGAGAGCGGCATCATCACCATCAAGTCGAAGGACACCGGATGGGACGACGAGTACAGCCAGATGACTCACTGGCACGACCCGTTCCTGCCCACCGACCACAATGCGCCGCGTATTCCCACGACGCCGGAACTTAAATAAAAAACCTCAACAGAATCTCAATCCTCTAATATCAAATCTCAAACCCAGTAAGGAAATGAACAAATATCAATATAAAGTGAAAGGCGTAGACTACGAAGTAGAAATCGCCGAGGTAGAGGGCAATATTGCCAAAGTAAATGTCAACGGCATACCCTTCGAGGTGGAACTGCAGAAGCCCATCAACGCTGCCAAGCACCCCACCATGAACACACCCAAGGTTGATCCGCCTAAGCCGGCGGCTGCACCCAAACCTGCTCAGCCTGCCGCTGCCACTCAGCCCCAGCCTGCTGTGCCTGCCGGTGCCGGCACCCCGCTGAAAGCTCCGCTGCCCGGCACCATCACCGAGGTGAAGGTGCAGGTGGGTCAGCAGGTCAACGTGGGCGACACCGTGCTGGTGCTCGAGGCCATGAAGATGCAAAACAGCATAGAAGCCGAGACGGCTGGTCAGGTGACATCTGTTCTGGTGAAGCAGGGCGATACGGTGATGGAGGGTACCGTACTGCTGACCATAGGGTAACTGACGTTGGATAATGGAAAACAGATAATTGCTATGTGGGACTTTATCATACAGAACTTCAATGAGTTTCTGACCTACACGGGCTTTGCCAATGCCACGGTAGGCAACCTCATCATGATTGTCGTAGGCGCCGTGTTCATCTACCTTGCCATCAAGAAGGACTTCGAACCGCTGCTGCTGGTGCCTATTGGCTTGGGAATCATCCTGGGCAACATCCCATTCCGTGCCGATGCCGGTTTGGAGATTGGTCTCTATGAGGACAATTCCGTGCTCAACATCTTCTATCAGGGTGTTCGCCAGGGATGGTATCCGCCGCTCATCTTCCTGGGCATCGGTGCCATGACCGACTTCTCGGCTCTGCTGGCCAACCCCAAGCTAATGCTCATCGGAGCGGCAGCACAGTTTGGTATCTTCGGCGCCTATATGCTGGCCTTGGCACTGGGATTCGAGCCCGACCAGGCAGCAGGCATCGCCATCATCGGTGGTGCCGACGGACCCACCGCCATCTTCCTTTCATCAAAGTTGTCACCCAACCTGATGGGTGCCATCGCCGTCTGCGCCTATAGCTATATGGCGCTGGTGCCGCTCATTCAGCCACCGCTGATGCGACTGCTCACCACCAAGAAAGAACGTGTCATCAAGATGAAGCCCTCGCGACAGGTCAGCCAGACCGAGCGCATCCTGTTTCCCATCATCGGACTGCTCATCACCACGTTCATCGTACCCTCGGCTCTGCCCCTGCTGGGTATGCTGTTCTTCGGCAACCTGTTGAAGGAGAGTGGCAAGACTACCCGTCTGGCCAAGACTGCTGGCAGCGCGCTGAACGACATCGTCGTGGTGCTGCTCGGTCTTACCGTGGGCTGCTCCACGCAGGCCAGCGAGTTCCTGACAATCAACACGGTGTTCATCTTTGCCATCGGTGCCTTCGCCTTTGCCATCGCAACGGCTTCGGGCGTCTGCTTCGTTAAGGTGATGAACCTGTTCCTGCCTAAGGACAAGAAGCTCAATCCGCTCATTGGCAATGCCGGTGTCAGCGCCGTGCCTATGGCTGCTCGCATCTCCAACAACCTGGGTCTGGAGTACGACCGCCACAACTTCCTGCTCATGCACGCCATGGGGCCCAATGTGGCAGGTGTCATCGGCTCGGCCGTCGCCGCCGGTGCCCTCCTTGGCTTCCTGTCATAATTCCGTCAGTAATCCGTATACCCGCTGTCAGTGAGCCGCTTCTCACTGGCAGCGTTTTTTATTCTCGTTCAAGGGTCACCTACGCCTCGTTCAAGCGTCACCTACGAGTCGTTCAAACGGCATCTTACAGGGTATAGGGATGCTTCGAACAGGGGCAAACCCATATTTCTGCAGGAGTAAAGGACTATCCTTTCAACCTTGCGCCTATACGCAAAACACCTTGCGCCTATACCCAAAACACCTTTCGCCTATACGCAAAATAAGACACTATATTTTCGAATGGCACGGCACAAAACATGTTTGTCAAGCCTTGAGAAATGTTATTTTTGGATAAAAAGACAACTATTCTCTGTCCTTAGGAAAGTGAAAAGGAGGTAAAGAAATGTTATAAGTCTTGCATAACTCAGATTTTCTTCGTACTTTTGCACTTCGAAATACGTATTCGAATATGGGATTGTTTGATTTTTTTAGTAAGAAGAAGCAGGAAGAGACGTTGGATAAGGGCTTGGAGAAGACCAAGACCAGCGTTTTTGACAAATTGGCACGTGCTGTTGCCGGCAAGTCGAAAGTCGACGACGACGTGCTGGACAACCTGGAAGAGGTGCTTATCACTAGCGATGTGGGTGTAGACACCACTTTGAAAGTCATTGAGCGCATTGAGGAGCGCGTGGCACGCGATAAATACGTCTCGACTAGCGAACTGAACGGCATACTGCGCGAGGAGATTGCCGCTTTGCTGGCAGAAAACAATGCGGAGGATAATGACCAGTGGGACCTGCCTGCAGACCATAAGCCCTACGTGATACTCGTGGTGGGTGTCAACGGCGTGGGCAAGACAACAACCATCGGTAAGCTGGCCTGGCAGTTCAAGCAAGCCGGCAAGAAGGTCTATCTGGGTGCTGCTGACACCTTCCGTGCAGCTGCCGTAGAGCAGTTGTGCATCTGGGGAGAACGTGTGGGTGTGCCCGTGGTGAAGCAGCAGATGGGCAGCGACCCAGCTTCGGTGGCTTTCGATACGTTGCAGAGTGCCAAGGCTAATGATGCCGACGTGGTCCTGATAGACACAGCAGGTCGTCTGCACAACAAGGTAGGCCTGATGAATGAGTTGAAGAAGATAAAGGACGTTATGAAGAAGGTGCTGCCCGAGGCTCCTGACGAAGTGATGCTTGTACTTGATGGTTCTACGGGTCAGAATGCCTTTGAGCAGGCCCGTCAGTTTGCTGCTGTCACACAGATTACCTCGCTGGCTATCACAAAGCTCGACGGCACCGCCAAGGGTGGTGTGGTCATTGGCATCAGCGATCAGCTGAAGGTGCCAGTGAAGTACATAGGATTGGGCGAGGGGATGGAAGACCTGCAGCTGTTTAACAGAAGGGATTTCGTGAACTCGCTGTTTAAGTGAATTGAAGATAGATAATTAAGCATTGAAAAAGACCGTAGACTTCATATCATTGGGATGCTCGAAGAATCTGGTGGATTCAGAGATGCTCATGGGCCTGTTTGAGGCTCATGGCTACCATGTGACCCACGACAGCGACGATCCGCAGGGCGAGATTGTCGTGGTGAACACCTGCGGTTTCATTGCCGATGCCAAGGAGGAGAGCATCAACACTATCCTGGAGTTTGTAAAGGCCAAGGAGGAAGGGCGCATAGAACGTCTCTATGTGATGGGCTGCCTGTCGGAACGCTATCTGGCTGACCTTGAAGCAGAAATTCCTGAAGTCGACGGGTGGTACGGGAAGTTTAACTATAGGCAACTGCTTGCTGAAATTGAAAATGGAGAATTGAAAATGGATAATTGCCATGCGGCTGAAAACATTACGCAGTCCAATCTTCAATCTTCAATCTCCAATCCTCAATATCGCCACATCACAACTCCTTCGCACTATGCCTACATCAAAATCAGTGAGGGTTGCGACCGCCACTGTGCCTATTGTGCCATTCCGCTGATTACTGGTAAGCACAGAAGCCGCCCCATTGAGGACATCCTCGACGAGGTGCGCCAGCTGGTGAAAAGAGGCGTGAAGGAGTTTCAGGTCATTGCCCAGGAGTTGACCTACTATGGCGTAGACCTCTACGGCGAGCAGCGTATTGCCGAACTGATAGAGCGGATGGCTGATGTGGAAGGAGTGCGCTGGATCAGGCTGCACTATGCTTATCCGACTCATTTCCCCTGGGACCTGCTGCGCGTGATGCGCGAGAAGAAGAATGTGTGTCGCTATATGGATATTGCCCTGCAGCACATCAGCGACCACATGCTTGAGCGCATGTGCCGGCATACCACCAAGCAGGAGACCATGGCGCTGATAGAACGGATGCGCCGCGAGGTGCCGGGTATACATCTGCGCACCACGCTGATGGTAGGTTTTCCCGGTGAGACCGAGGAAGACTTTCAAGAACTGATAGCATTTACGAAATGGGCCCGCTTCGAGCGCATGGGTGCCTTTGCTTATAGCGAAGAGGAGGGGACCTATTCTGCAGAACATTATGATGACGATGTGCCCGAGGATGTGAAGCAGCGCAGGCTGGACAAGCTGATGCGTGTGCAGCAGAATATCAGTGCCGAGATAGAGGCCGCAAAGGTAGGTCAGACCCTACCTGTGGTTATCGACAGGGCAGAAGGTGACTATTATGTGGGGCGTACGGAATTCTGTTCGCCTGAGGTTGACCCCGAGGTACTCATCGCGAAAGACGGTGTATTCCTGAATATTGGTGATATCTATCAAGTGAGAATAACCGACTCTGAGGAGTTTGATCTGTATGGAGTCGTAGTACAGTGAAGCATGAATAATAAAGAGTTTATAAGTGAGTTGGCCAGCCGCACAGAGATGAAGTTGGTCGATGCCCAGAAACTGATGGATACCTTGGTTGTGTCTATGGGCGATTGTTTCCAAGAGGGCAAGAACGTCCAGTTGGCAAACTTCGGCAGTTTCGAGGTGAAGAAGAAAATGGAGCGCATCATGGTAAATCCTACCACTGGTCAGCGCATGCTGGTGCCCCCAAAACTGGTGCTGGCCTTCAAGCCCAATCCAGCATGGAAAGATAAGATCAAAAAAGGAGGAGCAGAGTGATGGGTAAGATATACATGAATGAGCTGGCTGATATGTTGTCCCAAAAGTCGGGTATCGACAAACGCAGCATCCAATTGTTCCTGACAGCCGTCGTTGAGACCATACAAGATGGGATTAGCGAGGATAAGATAGTGAAGATAAAGGGCTTGGGCACCTTTAAGGTAATCGATGTGGATGCCCGCGAGAGTGTCAACGTGAATACGGGAGAGCGTGTCACCATTAGCGGACACCAGAAGTTGACGTTCTCCCCTGATAGCACGATGAAGGAGTTGGTGAACAAACCGTTTTCACAGTTCGACACCGTTGTGCTGAACGACGGTGTGGAGTTTGACGATATCGACGCAGAATCGGCAGAAGAGGAGGAGCCGCAGATGGAAGTGGTGGAGGGCATCTTCGAGTTGTCGGGTGATGTGAACGAACCTTTAGGACTGGTTGTTGACGCAACGGGAAAGGTCATTGAACCTGTAGAACAGGTTCTCAACCCTTCCGAAGAGATTATTGAGCAAGTTGAAGAAGCAGAAGCACCGATTAACGTCGAAGATCCTGTCGTTGAAGAAGAACCGGTTGTTGAAGAGGAATCGGTTGTTGAAGAGGAACCGGTTGTTGAAGAGGAACCGGTTGTTGAAGAGGAACCGGATGTTGAAGAGCCCCCGGCAGCCCCGATTGACGCAACGACCGAAGAAACTACTGATGGGAAGCACTCCTATTGGTGGTTGTGGCTGTTGATAGCCATCGCAGCCTGTGTGCTCTGTTTTGCTGGTGGCTATCTGCTGGGGCGTCATGTGGATCGTAACAATCAGAATGTAGAGACTTCTGTTGCCGACACCTTGGACACCCCCAAACCAGAGGTCGCTGTCTTGCAGGCCGATACTATAAAGACTGATACGGTGCAGACCGCTGCTATGCCGGCAGATACTGTCAAGGCGGTTAAGACTGATGCGACAGCCCAAGTGCCTGAACCGGCAGCAGCACCCCAGAAGACCGACGCCAGTCAGGAGCCGGTATGGAAGAAATATGAAGCCATGGACGCGCGCGTGCGCACGGGCGCCTATTGTATAATAGGTGATGACTATGAGTTGACGGTCAAGGCTGGCGATACGATGAAACGTATAGCTAAGCGCACGTTGGGCGAGGATATGGAGTGCTATATTGAGGTTTACAACAATATCTCTTCGTCGCAGCAACTCAAGGAGGGGCAGAAACTGATGATTCCCAAGCTGGAACTGAAGAAAAGAATGAAAAAGAATACAAACTAAATCATAAATAAAAATGGCAGAAAATATTGATATCCGTGAACTGAATGCACGGATTGAACAGCAAAGTGCATTTGTGACGAACCTGGTGACAGGTATGGATCGTGTGATCGTTGGTCAGAAACATCTGGTAGACTCCTTATTGATAGGTCTTCTCAGTGATGGCAACATTCTTCTGGAAGGTGTGCCTGGTCTGGCAAAGACGTTGGCAATCAAGACGTTGTCGCAACTTATTGATGCCGACTACAGTCGTATACAGTTTACCCCAGACCTGTTGCCTGCCGACGTGACCGGTACGATGATTTACTCGCAGAAGGATGAGAAATTCCTGGTGAAGAAGGGCCCTGTGTTTGCCAATTTCGTGCTGGCTGATGAAATTAACCGTGCACCTGCCAAAGTGCAGAGTGCTCTGCTCGAAGCTATGCAGGAGAAACAGGTAACCATTGGCAGTCAGACCTTCGACCTGCCCTGTCCGTTCCTGGTGATGGCTACCCAGAATCCCATTGAGCAGGAAGGCACCTATCCGCTGCCCGAGGCACAGGTAGACCGTTTCATGCTGAAGGTGGTCATCGACTATCCCTCATTGGAAGAGGAGAAGAAGATTATCCGCGAGAATATTGCCGGCGGACTGCCAAAGGTGACACCTGTAACTACTGCTGCTGAGATTCTGAAGGCCCGCGAAGTGGTTCGCGAGGTGTATATCGATGAGAAGATAGAACAGTATATTGCCGATATCGTGTTTGCTACGCGCTATCCCGACCGTTATGGTTTGAAGGATATGAAGGACATGATTTCGTTTGGCGGTTCTCCGCGTGCTTCTATCAACCTGGCCAAGGCGGCTCGTGCCTACGCCTTTATCAAGCGTCGCGGCTATGTGGTGCCTGAGGATGTGCGTGCTGTGGCTCACGATGTGCTGCGTCATCGTATTGGTCTGACTTACGAGGCAGAGGCCAGCAATGTCACCAGCGAGGAAATCGTCAGCAAGATTATCAACAAGGTCGAGGTTCCCTGACACAAATTTTTGTTGTTTTAGAAACGATGGAGACTAGCGAAATCTTAAAGAAAGTCAGGAAGATAGAGATCAAGACGCATGGCTTGAGCTCGAACATCTTTGCCGGTCAGTACCATTCGGCCTTCAAGGGGCGTGGTATGGCGTTTTCCGAGGTTCGCGAGTACCAGTATGGCGACGATGTGCGAGATATTGACTGGAACGTGACGGCCCGGTTCAACAAGCCTTATGTGAAGGTGTTTGAGGAGGAGCGCGAACTGACTGTCATGTTGCTGATCGATGTCAGTGGCTCGCTCGACTTTGGTACGCAGAAGCAACTGAAGCGCGAGATGGTGACAGAGATTGCTGCTACGCTGGCTTTCTCAGCAATCCAGAATAACGATAAGATCGGTGTCATCTTCTTCTCTGACAAGATTGAGAAGTATATACCTCCCAAGAAAGGTCGCAAGCATATCCTCTATATCATCCGCGAGATGCTTGACTTCCATGCAGAGAGTCGGCATACTAATGTGGCTCACGCAGTGGAGTTCCTAACAGGCGTCAGCAAGCGTCGGTGTACAGCCTTTTTGCTCAGCGACTTCTTTGTGCGTGACAGTTTCTTGCAGCAACTGACCATTGCCAACCGTAAGCACGATGTGGTGGCTATTCAGGTCTACGACAAGCGGGCCTGCGAGTTGCCCAATGTGGGACTGATGAAGGTGGTTGATGCCGAAACGGGCTTCGAGCAGTATGTGGATACGAGTAGCAGACGCCTGCGCGAGTCGTACCATCGTTATTGGGTGAAGCGTCAGAATGATTTGCGCGAAACCTTTACGAAGAGTAATGTGGACTGTGTGAGCGTGGCTACCGATGAGGATTATGTGAAAGCGCTGATGGGTCTGTTTAAGCAGCGAGGCTGACCAGGCTCTGTCGTCAAAAGTAATAATTGGAAAATAGGATATCAAGTGCAGAAAGGTTTATTCATTATAGTTTGTTCATTGCTTGCAGGCGTCGCGCATGCTCAGGTAAAAGTGGAGTCGAGCCTCAGTGCAGTGGAAATGCTGGTAGGACAGCAGGTTGTGCTGACGGTGGCTGCTACTACCGACGAGAATGCCGAGGTTGTGTTTCCTTCCGAGGGACAAATGCCAATGGGGGTTGAGTCTCTGGGCTTCGTCGAGATTCCCGATGAGCCGGCAGACGGCGGAAAGGTGCTTCATCAGCGCGGGTATGTGCTGACCTCTTTCTATGACACACTCTATTACCTTCCTCCTTTGGATGTTAAAGTGGATGGTAAGTCTTATAAGACTAACCAGTTGGCTCTGAAGGTATTAACCGTAGATGTTGATACCACGGACTTTGAGAAATACTATGGTCCGAAGGATGTGCAGGACAACCCATTTAACTGGGAACTTGATGACTGGGCTATACCTTTCTGGTTGAGTGTCTTGCTGTTGGTGCTGATGGCTGCAGGTTATTATCTGTATCTGCGCCTGCGCGACAATAAGCCTGTCATTGCCCGGATCCGTATTGTGAAGCGTCTGCTGCCTCATCAGAAAGCCATGAGAGCCATTGAGGAAATCAAGGCTGAGCGTATGGTGACTGCAGAAGACCCGAAGGAGTATTATACGCGTTTGACTGATGCGCTGCGCAAATATATTGAGGAGCGCTACGGCTTCAGCGCTATGGAGATGACCAGTGACGAGATTATTGGACGGCTGATGTCGACAGACGACAAAGAGTCGCTCAACGAACTCAGTCAGCTGTTCCAGACGGCCGACCTGGTGAAGTTTGCCAAGTATTCCACGCTTATCAACGAGAACGATGCCAACTTGGTCAGCGCCATCGACTTTATCAATAAGACAAAGGTGGAGACCCCTGTAGCCGAGCAAACCGCCAAGCCTCAGCTTACTGCCGAGGAACAGCGCTCGCAGCAGAGCCGTCGTGCCCTCAAGTTCAGTATTGGCTTTATTGCCGTTGCCTGTGTGGGGCTGTTCGTCTTTATTGTCTATTGTGTCTATCAGTTAATTTAGCAGTTTAGTTATGGAATTTGCCAATAGAGAATATCTGTTTCTGCTCCTGCTCATCATACCTTATATTATATGGTATGTGATGTTCAGGAAGAAAAGCGAACCCACCATACAGATGGGCGACACCTATGCGCTGCGTTTTGCACCGCGTAGTTGGCGTGTGACGCTGATGCCGCTGCAGATGATTCTACGTATAATAGCTTTTACGGCACTGGTCATCGCGATGGCTCGTCCGCAGACCCACGACTCCCTCCAGAATGAGAGTGTGGAAGGTATTGATATCATGCTGGCGATGGACGTGTCGACATCCATGCTTGCCGAGGACCTTCGCGACGATGCCCAGCACATACAGAACCGAATTGAGGCAGCCAAGACCGTTGCCGCCGAGTTTATTGCGGGTCGTGCCAACGATAATATAGGTCTTACCATTTTTGCGGGCGAAGCGTTTACACAGTGTCCCATGACCATCGACCATGCTGCTCTGCTGTCGTTGCTGCGCAATGTCAGAACGGATATTGCTGCCCGCGGCCTGATAGAGGACGGAACGGCTATCGGTATGGGACTGGCTAATGCCGTGAGTCGCCTGAAGGACTCCGGTGCAAAGAGCCGCGTAGTGATACTGCTGACCGACGGCAGTAACAACCGTGGCGATTTGTCGCCTATGACTTCGGCGGAGATAGCTCAGAGTCTGGGCATCCGCGTCTATACCATCGGTGTGGGAACCAACGGCACAGCCCGCCATCCGCTGACTGTAGGTGGTGGTGTGCAATATGTGCAGATTCCTGTGGAGATAGACGAGCAGACGCTGACAGACATTGCCCGTACGACGAATGGTAAGTTCTATCGTGCGAAGAATGCCGACGAACTACGTCAGATCTATCAGGAAATAGATAAATTGGAGAAGTCGAAGATTGAAGTGCAGAAGTATAGCCGCCGCTACGAGGACTATCAGCGATATGCCCTTGTAGCGCTGTGTGCTCTCCTGTTGGAGGTACTGCTCAGAATAACTGTGTTTAGGAGGATACCGTGATGTTTAGATTTGAGAATCCCGAATACCTGTGGCTGTTGTCGGTAGTGGCTGTGTTGGCACTTATCCGCTTCGTCACCTATTATAATCAGAAGAAACGCCTGCGCAAGTTTGGCGATCCCGATCTGATGCGTTCATTGATGCCCAACGTGTCGCGTTGGCGTCCCTTGGTGAAGTTCCTGTTGCTTGAACTGGTGCTGGTGTTGGTTATTGTCATGCTTGCCCGTCCGCAGCAGGCTAACAGTATCAGTCAGGAGCAGCGTGCCGGCATAGAGACCGTCATAGCCCTCGACATCAGCAACTCTATGCGTGCCAAGGATGTGGAGCCCAACCGTCTGGACCGTGCTAAGATGATGATTGAGAATCTGGTGGAGAATTTCATCGACGATAAGATTGGTTTGATTGTGTTTGCCGGCGATGCCTTTGTGCAGTTGCCCATTACGAGCGACTATGTCTCGGCAAAGATGTTCCTCAGCAGCATAGACCCTTCGATGATTGTCAATCAGGGAACCGACATCGCTGCAGCCATCGAGTTGGCTACACACAGCTTTACGCAGCAGGAGCATGTTGGTAAGGCTATCATCGTGATTACCGACGGCGAGGATCACGAGGGTGGGGCTGTCGAGGCTGCCAAGGCCGCCAAGGAGCAGGGCTTCAATGTGTATGTGCTGGGCATCGGTTCGCCGGATGGTTCTCCCGTTCCCGAGCCGTCGTCTCCGGGTAGTTTTATGATTGATAACCACGGCGAGACAGTTATGTCGAAGCTCAACGAGCAGATGTGTCGCGAGGTGGCTCAGGCCGGTGGTGGTGCATATATCCATGTGGGTAACAATACCTCTAATGCCCAGCGTCTGCTGGACGAGGAACTCGACAAGCTTGAAAAGGGCGAGACAACCATCTATAGCGACTATGCCGAGCAATTCCAGTATGCCGGGGCCTTAGCCCTGTTACTGCTGGTTCTCGAGATATGTTTGTTGGATAGAAAGAATCCTTTGTTGAAGAAGATAAAATTGTTCAAGCGATGAAACAGTCAAGACTGACACTTATACTATTGGTGACTCTGCTGGCTGCCGGTTCAGCTCAGGCTGACAACAGGCAGACGCGTAAGCTCATCCGTAAGGGCAACAGCCAGTATCGTCTGGATAACCGTAAGGATGCCCAAGTGAACTACTATAAGGCTTGGCGTGCCGATACGACCGATGCCCGTGCACTTTATAACCTGTCGACCTCGATGCTGCCGCGCGAATGGAAAAACACGCAGCAGTCCCAGCGCGACACGATGGCTACCTATTTTAAGATGGCAGCAGACTTTGAGAAAAATCGCAACCGCAAGGCACAGGCCTACCATAATATGGGAGTCATCTATCAGAGTGCCCAGCAGTTCGACAAGGCTATCGCTGCCTATAAGGACGCGCTTCGTAACAATCCCAATGACGACGAGACTCGCTATAATCTTGTTTTGTGCCAGCGTCAGCTGAAGAAAGGCGGTGGGAATGGAGAAAACAATCAGCAACAGCAGGATCAGCAACAGCAGGATCAGCAACAGCAGGAACAGCAACAGCAGCAACAGCAGGAACAGCAACAGCAGCAGGAACAGCAGCAACCACAGGGCGCTCCGATGGATAAGGAAAATGCCGAGCAGCTGCTGAATGCAGCCATGCAGCAGGAAAAGCAGACCCAGCAGCGCCTGCAGGAGCAGCAACAGCAGCCCCGTCGTCGCAGAATAGAAAAGAACTGGTAAGTGTGGCTGCGGCCTAACTGAGATAATTGATAAATGATGGAAAAAAGAATAGGAAGTGGAATGAAGAAACTATTATACAAGAAGGCAATGAGTAGATGGATGATGATGGCAGTACTGTCGGCTGTCATCTGTCTGCTAACGTTCAGCCACGCTGTGGCTCAGACCTTTACAGCCAATGCCCCCCAGCAGGTAGCTGTAGGTCAGCAGTTCCGCCTGACATATACCATTGACACGCACGATGTGAAGGGATTCCATGTCGGACAGATTCCAACCGAAGCTTTTGAGATACTGATGGGTCCCAGCACGTCGAAACAGTCCAGTTTCAGTATGGTTAACGGTCACACGTCGCAGACCTCTACCGTGACCTATACCTTTATACTGAGTGCCCTGAAAAACGGCACCTTTACTATCCCTGCTGCTACGATTACCGCTGATGGCAACCAGATATCCTCGAATACGGTGAAGATACAGGTCAGCGGAACGGCACAGGACAACGGACGCGGCGGCAGTGGTGGCAGTGCCCAGCAGCCTGAAACCCGTGCTGCCGGTACTGCCATCTCCGGTTCCGATCTGTTCATCAAGGTGAGTGCTTCCAAGAAACGGGTAGTAGAGCAGGAGCCCGTGCTGCTTACCTATAAGGTATACACGCTGGTGGCTCTGACGCAGTTGGAAGGCAAGATGCCCGACCTGAAAGGCTTTCATACGCAGGAAGTGTCTCTGCCGCAGGAAAAGAGTTTCAAGGTGGAGCAGTTCAATGGTCGCAACTACAAAACGGTGACGTGGAGCCAGTATGTGATGTTCCCTCAGATGTCGGGCAAGCTGCAGGTGCCGCCTATCACCTTCAATGGCATTGTAGTGCAGCAGAACCGCAATGTCGATCCGTTCGAAGCCTTCTTCAACGGCGGCTCCGGCTATGTGGAGGTGAAGAAGCAGATTCAGGCTCCCGGTGTAGAGATTGAGGTCGACCCGCTGCCAGCTCGTCCTGCGGGCTTCTCCGGCGGTGTGGGTCAGTTCTCTATGCAGACCGAGCTTGACAAGACCGAGGTGAAAGCCAACGACCCCATTACCATGAAGGTGACCATCAGCGGTACCGGCAATCTGAAACTTATCAAGCAGCCTATTGTCAAGTTCCCCAAGGATTTCGAAACCTATGATGCGAAGATGACCGACAAGAGTCATCTGACTACCAGTGGTCTGGAAGGCGGCATGGTCTACGAGTTCCTGGCAGTGCCTCGCCATCAGGGTCAGTACACCATCCCTCCCGTAGAGTTTACCTACTATGACACGCAGGAGAAACAATACAAGACGCTGACCTCCGAGGGCTATGATCTGAACGTTGCCAAGGGGGAGGGTAGCGACAGTCAGAAGCAGGCCTTTACAGATCAGGAAGACATCCAGATGCTGGCCAGCGACATCCGGTATATCAAGTTGGACAATGTCGGTCAGCAGTCCGACGGCAAGTTCTTCTTTGCCTCACCGACCTATTGGATAGCCTTGCTGGCATTGTTTGTGGCTTTCGTCTCGCTGTTTGTCATCTTCCGTCAGCGTGCCATCGAGAATGCCGATGTGGTGAAGGCCCGTGGCAAGAAAGCCAACAAGGTGGCAACGAAGCGTCTGAAGCAGGCAGCCAGACTGATGAAGTCCAACCAGCCCAGTGCTTTCTACGACGAGACCCTCCGTGCCCTGTGGGGCTATGTGGGCGACAAGCTCAATATTCCTGTCGAGCAGCTTGCCCGGGATAATATCAGCGACCGCCTGGGCGAACGTCAGGTCAGTGCCGAGACCATAGCCCAGTTTATCGGTGCTATTGACGAGTGTGAGTTCGAACGCTATGCCCCCGGCGATCCCAAGGGTAATATGAGCAAGGTCTACGAGAAGGCCATGACAGCCATCGAGCAGATTGAGAAGAGTAAAAAAGTAAAAGGTAAATAAGGAGGAATACACTATGAATGCAAATCATCACGATAACATGCTGACAAGATGGGCAAGAGTCATTTTACTTCTTCCCCTTCTTGCCTTCTTGCCCATATCTGGTCAGGCCGTCACGAAGGCCGAAGCCGACAGTTCGTATGTTTCCGAAAACTATCAGCAGGCCATCGCCCAGTACGAGGAACTGCTCAAGGCCGGTCCCAGTGTCGCCGTCTACTATAATCTGGGCAATGCCTATTATCGCATGGACAATATCACACGGGCTATCCTCTCTTACGAGCGGGCTCTGCTACTGTCCCCTGGCGATGCCGACATCCGTTTTAACCTCCAGCTGGCACGTAGCAAGACGGTCGATAAGATTGTGCCCCAATCGGAGTTCTTCGTCGTAACCTGGTATCGCTCGCTTGTCAACCTGCTCAGTGTCGACGGATGGGCCTATGCATCGCTTGTCTGTCTGGCTGTGGCTATTATCCTGGCATTGGTCTACCTCTTCTCGTCGCCTGTCTGGCTGCGTAAGGTGGGCTTCTTCGGTGGTGTGCTGATGTTGGCCTTTTTCCTGTTGGCAAACTTGTTTGCCTTCAATCAACAGCAGACCCTCAACCACCGCAACGGTGCCATTGTCATCCAGTCAGCAGTAGCAGTGAAGAGCACTCCAGCTCCTAATGGTACCGACCTGTTCATCCTTCACGAGGGAACGAAGGTCACCATCACCGACGATACGGTGGAGGGTTGGTGCGAAGTGCTGGTGCCCGACGGCAAGCAGGGCTGGGTGGAGACGTCCCAGGTAGAAGTGATATAGTGAAGATAAATGATGTAATGAACGATTATTGACGTTATGGACTTGACCTCGCTGATGGACTTCGATAGGCAGTTGTTGCTGATGCTCAATGGCAGCGACTCGCTCTTCCTTGACGGGTTGGTAAAGACGCTGACGACGGCCTCTACGTGGATACCTCTGTATCTGTCGCTGTTCTATCTGGTGCTGAAAAACAACGACAATGTGCGCAAGGTGTTGCTCATTGTGGCATGTGCCGGTCTGTGTGTGTTTCTGGCGGGCTCACTCAATGACCTGCTGGTGAAACCCGAGGTGGCACGTTGGCGCCCCGCCCGCGACGGTCAGATAGGCATGCTTGTCGATGTTGTCAATGGTTATCGCGGAGGCAAATACGGTTTTTTCTCCTCGCATGCAGCCAACACGTTCAGCATCGCTATCTTTTTCTCCCTGCTCATCCGTAGCAGGCTGCTGACGCTGTCGTTGGTGCTCTGGTCCCTGGTCAACTGCTGGACACGCATGTATCTGGGTGTACATTATCCTGGCGATGTCCTCTGCGGCCTGTTGTGGGGCGCAGTGGTTGGTACGTCAGTCTGGTATCTGCATCGGCGTGTCGTCAGGCTGTTTTCCGCGCCCACTCATTTTATCTCCTCTCATTATACCTCTACGGGCTATCAGTTGCAGAGTGTCGATGTGGTTATCGCGGTGCTGCTGTTCACGTTGGTCTTTGCCATACTGAAGGCCTGTATGATGATTTATGTCTAAGCAATGGATACGAAACATATACATATCAGTGACTATAACTACCCGCTGCCCGAAGAGCGGATTGCCAAGTTTCCCCTGGCGGAGCGCGACCACTCGAAACTGCTGGTATACCGTCATGGTGAAGTGGACGAGGATGTGTTCTGCAACCTGCCTCACTATCTGCCGCAAGGTGCGCTGATGGTCTTCAACAATACGAAGGTCATACAGGCGCGTCTGCATTTCCATAAGCAGTTGCTGCAGGCCGACGGCACCACGAAGGAAGGTGCCCTGATTGAGGTATTCCTGCTTGAGCCAGCCGAGCCTACCGACTACGAGCAGATGTTTCAGACGCGCGGTAAGTGTTCGTGGTATTGTCTTGTGGGCAACTTGAAAAAATGGAAAGAGGGGACGCTCTCGCGTGAGTGTGTCATAAATGATATACCATATATCGTCAAGGCTACTCGTGGTCCGCTTCATGGCACCAGCTATCGCATTGACTTCGAATGGTATGCTCTCACCTCTCACCTCTCACCTCTCATATCTCATATCTCCTTTGCCGAGCTGTTGGAGTCGATGGGCGAGTTGCCCATTCCTCCCTATCTGAACCGTGCGACCCAGGAGAGCGACAAGACCACCTACCAGACCGTCTATTCGAAAATCAAAGGTAGCGTGGCAGCTCCCACGGCAGGGCTTCATTTCACGCCTCGGGTGCTCAGTGCCCTCGATGCTCATGGCATAGACCGCGAGGAGTTGACGCTCCATGTGGGTGCAGGCACGTTCAAGCCTGTCAAGAGCGAGGAGATTGCAGACCACGAGATGCACACCGAGTATGTCAGCGTGCACCGTCAGACCCTTGAAAAGCTGCTGCATCATCATTGCCAGGCCATTGCCGTTGGCACTACTAGTGTGCGTACGCTGGAGAGTCTTTACTATATGGGGCTGAAGGTTCTGGCCAATCCCGATGTGCAGGAATCCGACCTTCACGTCAGCCAGTGGGAGCCTTATGAGAGCGACAGATCCGTAGTGGAGGGCGAAGTGGCGATTCGTTCCTTGCTTCTGTGGCTCGACCGCAACCGGCTCGACACGCTTCACAGCAGCACGCAGATTATCATTGCCCCAGGCTATGAGTATAAGCTGGTAAAGATGCTGATAACCAATTTCCACCAGCCTCAGAGCACGCTACTCCTGTTGGTGAGTGCCTTTGTCAGGGGCGACTGGCATACTATCTACGACTATGCCCTTAGTCACGATTTCCGTTTCCTGAGCTATGGTGACTCGTCGTTGCTGATACCATAATATCTACAGAGCAAGCGGAACTTGCGATAGTTGAGTAAAGAGAAAAAAGAAAAGATAAAATGAAGTACGGATTGATCAAGGTGGCTGCTGCAATACCAGGTGTTCGCGTAGCCGATGTGGAGTACAATTTACAGCAGATAGAAAGCCTGATAGCCCAGGCCGAGGGTAGGGGAGTAGAACTGATAGTCTTCCCCGAGCTGTCGCTCACGGGCTATACCTGTCAGGACCTGTTCCGTCAGCAGTTGCTGCTTGACAAGGCCGAGGAGGCGCTGCTCGTGTTGCTCGACTTCACCCGCAAGCTCGATATCATCTCCGTGGTAGGCCTGCCTGTGCGTATCGGTTCGCTGCTCTACAACTGCGCCGTCGTCATTCAGAGCGGCTCGCTGCTGGGTGTCGTTCCCAAGACCTATCTGCCCAACTATAATGAGTTTTACGAGAAGCGCTGGTTTGCCTCGGCCTCCGATCTGATGCCGCACGAGATATACCTGGCAGGCAGTCCTGTACAGATATCCAGCGAGCCAGTAGTCTTCCACACCTGCGACGGTGTGGGCTTCGGCGTAGAGATCTGCGAGGATGTGTGGGCTCCGTTACCTCCCAGCAACAACCTTGCACTGGCAGGTGCCGATATCATCGTGAACCTTTCTGCCACCGACGAGCTGCTGGGCAAGCATGCCTATCTGTGTTCTCTGCTGGCTCAGCAGAGTGCCCGTATGATGTGCGGCTATGTATACAGCAGTTGTGGCTTTGGCGAGTCTACGCAGGACGTGGTCTATGGAGGCAATGCTATGGTGTTCGAGAATGGGCGTCTACTTTGCGAGGGTTCCCGCTTCTCGCTCGAAGCCCAGTTGCAGATACAGCAGATTGATATCGACCGTCTGCGCTCTGAGCGTCAGAACAACACCACATTCCGCACGGCGCAAGACGGCGCTACGGCCCGCTATGTCGATGCTAAGCCCACGTCGCCGCGCTCCTTCGAACTGATCCGTCCTGTCAATCCCCATCCGTTTATTCCTGCCGACGAACGGATGGCTGCCGACTGCGAGGAGATACTGAATATCCAGACCATGGGGCTCTGCAAACGCCTGAACCACACCCATTGCGACAAGGTGGTCATCGGCATCAGCGGCGGTCTCGACTCCACGCTGGCTCTGCTGGTATGCGTGCGTGCCTTCGACAAGTTGGGACTGCAGCGCCGGGGCATCCTGGGCATCACGATGCCGGGCTTCGGCACCACCGACCGTACCCACGACAATGCCGTCAGCCTGATGACGTCGCTGGGCATCTCGCAGCGCGAGATCAGCATTGCCAAAAGTGTCACCCAGCATTTCCACGACATTGGTCACGATGCCACAAACCATGATGTGACCTACGAGAACTCGCAGGCTCGTGAACGTACGCAGATACTGATGGATGTGGCTAATCAGGTGGGGGGGCTGGTCATTGGCACTGGCGACCTGTCGGAACTGGCACTGGGCTGGTGCACGTACAACGGAGACCACATGTCTATGTATGGTGTCAACGCCAGCGTGCCCAAGACGCTGGTGCAGTATCTGATTCGCTATCTGGCCTCGCTGCCGGCATTTGCCGAACAGCGCGACACCTTGATTGATGTGGTGGACACGCCCATATCGCCCGAGCTGACCCCTGCCGATTCGGAAGGCAACATTGCCCAGAAGACCGAAGACCTGGTGGGTCCCTACGAGTTGCACGATTTCTTCCTGTACTACCACCTGCGTCACGGCTTCCGTCCTGCGAAGATCTATATGCTGGCTCAGCATGCTTTCTGCGGGAAGTACGACGACGACGTCATCCGCCACTGGCTGCAGACCTTCTGCCGTCGTTTCTTCAACCAGCAGTTCAAGCGGTCCTGTATGCCCGACGGTCCGAAGGTGGGCAGTGTCAGCCTGTCGCCCCGGGGCGACTGGCGCATGCCCAGCGATGCTGTCAGCACGCTGTGGATAAGGGAATGTGAGACGCTGTAGTCAGAAGGATGCGATACGCTGCGGGGTTCTCTATAGTGTGCCTTTCGTCGATGGCAGCTGATAGTGGTCAATGTCGCGGCGTACGGCAGCGCGCAGTGCCCTTGCCAATGCTTTGAAGATAGCCTCTGCCTTATGGTGCTCGTTGGAGCCCTCTGCCTCGATGTATAGGTTCATTCGCGCAGCATCGCTCAAGCTCTTGAAGAAATGGTAGAACATCTCCGTGGGCACGTCGCCGATGTGCTCGCGGTGGAACTCTGTGTTCCATATCAGCCAGGGGCGTCCGCCGAAGTCCAGTGTGACGTGTGCATGACAGTCGTCCATGGGCAGTGAGAATCCGTAGCGCTCTATGCCGCGTTTCGAGCCGAGAGCCTTCAGCAGGCATTCGCCCAGTGTCAGTGCCGTATCTTCTATAGTGTGATGTTCGTCCACGTTCAGGTCGCCCTTGGTGTGTATCAGCAGATCCATCTGTCCGTGTCGTGCTATCTGTTCCAGCATGTGGTCGAAGAATCCGAGTCCCGTCTGTATGTCGGCATTTCCTGTGCCGTCTAGTGTCAGTCGCACGTGTATGTCGGTCTCTTTGGTGGTTCGTGTCACCTCTGCTGTCCGCTCTCCGTCGAATATCTGTTCTGCCACCTGCTTCCAGGTCAGTTTTTCGCCCAGTATCAGGGCCTTGCAGCCTATGTTGCGTGCAAACAGCGCATCGGTCTCGCGGTCTCCAATCACGTAGCTGTTGGCAATGTCGTATTCGGCATCGTTCATGTATGTCTCCACCAGTCCGGTGTTGGGCTTGCGTGTGGGGGCATTGTCTTCGGGGAAGTGCGGGTCGATGAGTATATCGTCGAAGGTGATCCCTTCTCCCTTCAGCGTTTCCAGTATGAAGTTGTGGGCCGGCCAGAAGGTGTCTTCCGGAAAGGCATCGGTGCCCAGTCCGTCTTGGTTGCTCACCATCACGAATCGGAAGTCCGTCTTTTCGCGGAGGAATGCCAGCCAGCGGAAGACGCCCGGCTTGAAGCGTATCTTGCTGAGGTCGTCTATCTGTTCGTCGTGGGGTTCTTCTACGAGTGTTCCGTCGCGGTCTATAAACAGTATTCTTTTCATATCTTCATTTTTTGGCGTTCTTGTTCCTGTGCTTCTATCGAGCCGTAGGCATAGTAGAAGGGGAAGATGGTAGACAGGTGCATATAGCCTTGTATAAAGCCGGTGATGGTGAATGCAATGAAGGTGAGCGTGGGCAGATAGTCGGGCATGCCCAGCTCATCGCCCATGGCAGCTCCCGTGTAGGCCTTCACGTTGGCTATGCCGATGATGAATCCCGGCAGTTCGCAGAAGAAGGTGAGCAGCAGGGTGACAATGGCAGTGACGATGAACGTGGCAAACAGCAGTCCGAAATGTCGCAGCCCTCTTGGGAAGAGCCATCGCAGCCCCTTCAGCAGCAGCATCAGTGCCGCCAGTCGGGGGCAGGTGCCCCACCAGTGTGCCGCAGGGGTGATGTTGCCTGTCTGCTTGTGCTCGCGGCAGGCTGCCAGTGCGTATGATGCCAGCAGCAGCACCGTTATCATGAAGAGCCCCACCGAAGCTATTGCCAGCCAGTTGGCCTTGGTCACCTCCCACCATTCTATCTGATCGAGCGGGTATTCCGACAGGCTTACCGCCATGGGCAGCACGTCGTAAATCAGTCTGCTGGTCATCAGTGCGAAAGCCAGTGCATAGACGATAGCCATAATCCACGACGCCCTGAACAGACGCCTGAAGTTTCCTGTATAGAGTTGATAGCCGTCTCTTATCACGGCGGCCATGCTTCTTGGTTTTTGAAGCATCAGTTGGTTGTTCGTATCCATTGCATGCATAATTTTGGTGCAAAGGTACAAAATAATTGAGAATTGAGAATTGTGAATTGAGAATTTTTTGTAACTTTGCACAAAATTTACGGAACATGAAGATACTGAAATGGGGATTCATTGGTTGTGGCGAGGTATGCGAACTGAAAAGCGGCCCCGCCTTTGCCGAGGTGGCGAACTCCAGTGTGGTGGCGGTGATGAGCCGTACCGAGAGTCGGGCCCGTTCGTATGCCGAGCGTCATGGTGTGCCCCGCTGGTATACCGATGCCCAGGAGCTGATAGACGATCCCGATGTGAATGCCGTCTACGTGGCTACCCCCCCTTCCAGTCATGCCACCTTTGCCATTATGGCGATGAAGGCCGGGAAGCCTGTGTATGTGGAGAAGCCGCTTGCTGCCAGTTATGAAGACTGTACGCGTGTGAACCGCATCAGCGAGCAGACCGGCATTCCCTGTTTTGTGGCCTTTTACCGCCGCTATCTGCCCTATTTCCAGCGTGTAAAGCAGATTGTGGAGCAGGGCACCATCGGCGAGGTCATCAATGTGCAGATACGCTTTGCCTGGCCTCCCCGCGAGTTGGACTACTCCCATCCTGAGAATCTACCCTGGCGCTTGCAGCCTGATATTGCCGGTGGCGGCTATTTCTACGACCTGGCTCCCCATCAGATAGACCTGCTTCAGGACATGTTTGGCATCATCACCGAAGCCCGTGGCATCAGTGCCAACCGTGGTCACCTCTATTCTGCCGAGGACTCTGTGAGTGCGGTGTTTCAGTTTGAGAACGGTCTGCCCGGCAGCGGCTCCTGGAGTTTCGTGGCTCACGAGTCGGCCCGCAATGATCGCATCCTGATTATAGGCAACCAGGGCTCTCTCAGTTTTTCGGTGTTCAACTATACGCCTATTGAGGTTCACACCAGCGCAGGCACGGAGCGTCTGGAGGTGCCCAACCCACGCTATGTGCAGTATCCCCTTATCAAGAATGTGTGCGAGCACCTGCAGGGCACGGCAGTGTGTACGGCAACAAGTGTGTCGGCAACGTCGGTCAACTGGGTGCTCGACAATATCCTGGGTAAGTACTAACCATGAAGACTAACGCCCTGATGCTCTTTTTCATCTTGCTGGCGCTGTCTGCCGGTGCGCAGACGGCATCCGAGGTGCTGTCTGCTGATACGCTGCCGGCCGATTCTTTGTCTGCTGACACCACCGCTGCGCAGAGTCAACTCAGCCTGGTGCGACGCGTGGTTCGCGGCTTCGACCGGCTTGAGGAAGACTATATCGAGCCCCAGCACTATGTGTTCACTGTGATGTTGCAAGCCACGCGTGCCTACGACCTCTATACGCTGAGTTCGTCGGAGACCGAGAAACAGCGCATCACCTTCTCGCCCGACCGCCGTGTGCGCGTAGGTCCGTACATCGGTTGGAAGTGGGTGTTTCTGGGCTACACTTTCGACTTGAGCAACATCAACCTGAACGACCTGACGCAGGAGTTTAGCCTGAGCATCTATAGTTCGCAGATAGGCATTGACCTGTTCTACCGCCGCACGGGCAACGACTATAAGCTGCGCGATGCCCGTCTGGGCAAGGGGGTCGATGTGTCGGCACTGGAAGGCATCTCGTTCGACGGGCTTCAGGCCGGCATCACCGGATTCAACCTGTACTATATATTCAATCACGGTCGCTTCTCCTATCCCGCCGCCTTTGCCCAGAGCACGCAGCAGAAAATCAGTTGCGGCTCGTGGATGGCAGGACTAGGCTATACGCGCAACAGCATTGAACTGGACCACCAACGCCTGCAGCAGCTGATCGACGAACGCCTGGGCAGCAGGGTAGTGCAGCTGGACAGCGGACTGATGTTCAACAGCATAAAATACTACGACTACAGCCTGTCAGCCGGCTATGCCTACAACTGGGTCTTCGCCCGCAACTGGCTTTTCGGAGCCAGCGTGCAGGCCGCCTTGGGCTATAAGAACAGCGTGGGCGACGTTGAGGCTGACGAGGACCAGGGCTTTAGCTTCAGTAATCTGAATATCGACGGCATCGGACGTTTCGGTCTGGTGTACAACAACTCACGCTGGTATGCTGGTGCCAGTGCCATTCTGCATACCTACAACTACCGCAAGTCGCGCTTCTCGACAAACAATACCTTTGGTTCGATGAACGTGTATGTGGGCTTTAATTTCGGCTTGAAAAAGAAATACAGAAAGCAATGAACAGAGTAATCAGTCTATGCCTCGTGCTGCTGATAGCCGTGAGTGCGACGGCCCAGCGCACCGACAGCCTCTTTGTGGAGCAGGCCCTGCGGCAGGCCCCGGCCGATGCAGGCACCCTCTATTTCGCGCGGCTCTTCCTGGGCCGTCCGTATGTGGCTCACACCTTGGAGGTGGGCGACGCAGAGCACCTCGTGGTGAACACCCGCCAGCTGGACTGCACCACGCTGGTTGAGAACGTGGTGGCACTGACGCTCTGCGCCCGTGCAGGCCAGCACACCTACGCCACCTTCTGCCGCCAGCTGCAGCGCCTTCGCTATCGTCATGGCGTAATCGACTGCTATCCCTCGCGCCTGCACTATTTCTCGGACTGGATTGCCGACAAGCAGCAGATGGGCATCGTGTGCGAGGTTCAGCAGACGTCGGCACCTTTTACCGCTGTTCAGACGCTGTACCTCAACTATATGAGCACCCATCCGCAGGCATATCAGGCCCTGAGGCAGCATCCGGAGTTCGTGGAGACGATAGCCCGGCAGGAGCGCCGGCTCTCGGGTCGCCGCTACCGCTATATCCCCAAGGCGGAGGTGAAGGACACGCCTGCCATGCGCCGCTGTGTGCACGATGGCGACATCATTGCCATCACCTGCCGTAAGGCGGGGCTCGACATTGCCCACCTGGGGTTTGCCGTGTGGCGTACTGACGGCCTGCACCTGCTGAATGCCTCCCAGCTACATAAAAAGGTCATCGAAGAACCGATGACCCTTGGTGTGTATCTGTCGAAGCACCCGTCGCACATGGGTATCCGCGTTGTCAGACTGGAATCTTGTCAATCCGCTTCTGGTGGCGTCCCCCCTCAAACTCGGTAGCGAAGTATTCGTCCATGATCTTGCGTGCCATGTCTTCGTCGATAAAACGTCCGGGCATCACCAGCACGTTGGCATTGTTGTGCTGACGTATCAGGTGGGCTATCTCCGGTATCCAGCACAGACCGGCGCGGATGCTCTGGTGCTTGTTCAGCGTCATGTTGATACCCTCGCCGCTGCCGCAGATGGCGATGCCGGGGAATACCTCGTCCTGCTCTATGCCGCGAGCCAGTGCGTGCCCGAAGTCGCTGTAGTCGCACGAGTCCTCCGTGTAGGTGCCATAGTCCTTGTACTGGTATCCCTTTTCATCGAGATACTTCTTCACAAACTGTTTCAATGCAAATCCAGCGTGGTCGCTGGCCAGTCCAATTGTCTTTATTTCCATAGTCGTAGGTGTTAATGCATAATTTTGCCGCAAAGTTACAATGTTTTGCACAAACCGCCAAACATTTTACCGGTTATTTTCCTCAGACCTCAGACCTACACATGTTCTGTAGAGTCAACTAACAAGTGCTGGAAAATAAAAGGTCGATGTTTTAGCCGATTTTTGTAAGTTTTCGGTGCTAAGATAGCGATTTTCCACGAAACTTGTACGCCAAAATACCTACATCAAGGTTTCCCACTTTCCCACTTAGGACAGGAAGGTTTTTTGACTTGTGGGTTGAACAGAGGATGTCAGGAGGATTGGGTGATACAAACAGTATGGTACTTATATCATTATACATATAATATTAAAAATTCTGTTTCAAAAATTCTGAAAATGTTCCTGTCCTAAGTGGGAAAGTGGGAAAGTTGGGCACATGGTGAGGGATATAAGAGAGAGAGGATGCTGCTCTCTCTTGGTAAAGATACGGTTTGCGCGGGGCAAACGGCAATTTCTGACACCGCAAATTTGCCATTTGCTTCCGCTTGCCAGTAGGCGGCTCTGTCAGGGTTATCTTCACGACAGCTGTACGTTCAAGGCTACGGTTGATGGCATCGTCAAAGGCATCCATGTGTTTGGGCAAGAATCGCTGACAGATAGCCCTCAGAGCCTCTATCTTCTCGTCTCTGTCCGTCACCACCTCTGCCCGTCCGACAGCCATTGCCGATTTATACTGGAGCGTAAAGCTGCCATCCTTTGGCCCGACAGTCGGGGTGCATCGGGTGATTGCCGACAAAGCCACATTAGGATTGTAGGCTATGCAGTCCAACTTTTCTCCCTCCAATGCACAATGAAAGTAGAACTTCTTTTCGTCTGTGCGGGCCAGCGACAAAGGTACACCGTAAGGCAAGCTTGGCTCTGCATTCGGCTTGCACTGCCTTTCAGGTCGTCGCTCGCAAAGTCCTTGCCCGAGTAGCGGCGGTAGGCCACGTCCTCGTTGTGACGCGCCGTGTGTACGGCCTGCCGCGCGTCGATTAACATCTGGTTCTCCGTTTCGAGTTCAGCCAGACGGTCGTCTATCTGCTGCGTCACGCCGTCGTGGTTCGCGTTCGTCAGTTTCACAAGATAACTTGTCGTCAATGTTTTCTGTGCCATAGTTGTTTCCTTTCTTTTTGATGTGAATAATTCCGTTTGTTTCTAAACTCTGATGTGTCCGTGGCTCCGACTGCGGGAGCCGAGGTCTCTGTCCGTCTTTCTCTCTATGCCGTTACACCGTCCTTTCCTTTTTGAGGGTTGACTTCGTCTTCGTTTTCTCGCCATGCCATAGTCAAAGCAAGCTTTACTATGGTCATTTGGCTTAACGAAAACGTTAAACTTCCTGTTGCTTATTCGCTGCTTCTAAGAAAACCTCCCCGCCGCCCGTCGCGAACAGGCGAGCGGGCGCTCGGCGACGTAAGGAGACGCTTGCTGCTGAAAGGACGCAAGAAGGACACATCATAGAAACAACGTGTTTCTTATTCTCCGAATATCTCTGCCAGTTTCTTCTCTAATTCCTCACCGCGCAGCCCGAGAGCGAGGATGGTGCCATCGCGGTAGATGACAAGTCCGACGGCTTACGTTCCTCCGGCCACCGTACCCGTTACGTGGCATTTCACTTGCGCCTGTCCAGTCATCGTGACAAAGGCAAGCAGTGCGGTGATGATGGTTTTCTTGTTCATAAAAATATTTCTTGTTTAGAATGATTATTTCGAATTATTTTTGTATCTTTGCACGCAGAAACATATAATTGTTATGGACTATGACATTCTTCAATCAGTTTCACAAGGAGGAATCACAGAGGTGGAGGGCTGACATCATTTTCGAGTACTACCCTGAATTGAAGACTGCCTATGACTTGGCTATGGAACTCACCGACATCTACAATGCCAAAAGCTACATCAATGCGGCAAGGCTGAAACTGGCCAGATGGTTTAACAAGGTGGAGAGGTCTGCGAATGCGGCTGCGTGAACCGCTGCGACGCTCCCAACTACCGCATCAAGTACGGGGACAACATCCGCGCACTCGTGACTCAGGATGATTGTCAAGAACCACCATGTCGCAGTAAGGAAACTGCACATTCCAAAGGGTGCTGAGTAGTTACCAACCTGTTTTCTGGGTTACGGTTTGACAACCTAACTTTTTCACCAATCCTCCCAAATTTGCGTAATCTCGATTTTTGAACTTCTTCGATTTTCCCCTGAATGCCTTTATTTACGGTCGAATTGCGTTAATCTTCCAAAATCCCTCGTTTGTTACAAGCTTTTTTCGTAACTTTGCAG
>ERZ842401.337-NODE-337-length-66678-cov-15.855290_pt1 | contig 66678 bp, 67 predicted proteins | sample MGYA00521270_ERZ842401 | MGnify/ENA primary metagenome ERZ842401 (study PRJEB31892, sample SAMEA3878208) | bioreactor metagenome | biome: Moose rumen | place: Sweden | collected 2011-10 | study: EMG produced TPA metagenomics assembly of the PRJEB12797 data set...
TGATTGACGTAAAAAGCCTCTATCGTCGGGATGAACTGGAGGCTTCGGGAATGCGGTATTGGCGGTTGTAGATGAATACTATTGATTGAGGATGTGATTTTTTGAAGGTCTTAACCATAGTAGGTGCCCGTCCGCAGTTTATCAAGGCGGCGGTGGTGTCTCATGTACTTCGTAAAAAGCATCAGGAAGTGCTGGTGCATACCGGGCAGCACTTTGATTACAACATGAGCCAGCAGTTCTTTGATGAACTGGTTATCCCTGCGCCGGATTATAATCTGGGCATCAGCGGCGGCAGCCATGGGGAAATGACGGGGCGCATGCTTATGGAAATTGAAAAGGTATTACTGAAAGAAAAGCCGGACTGGGTACTGCTCTATGGTGATACCAATTCTACTTTAGCCGGAGCATTGGCGGCTGCTAAACTTCATATTCCCATCTGTCATGTGGAGGCAGGAACGCGTACGCACTGCCGTACGAATCCTGAGGAAATCAACCGTATCTGTACCGACCATGTTTCGAGCCTGCTTTTGGGCTGTACGGCCAGTGCCATGGAGGAGATGGAGCGTGAAGGCTTGGAAACGCGCGGCGTATTGGTAGGCGACCCGATGTATGATGCTTTTCTGGAATACAGCGGCAAGAAGGAAATCACGGACATTGAGTTGCAGCTGCTAAGCGGCGGTACGGCAGCCGTTCCAGAAAAATTTTGTTATTTGACCTGCCATCGTGAGGAAAATACCAATCGGGATGAGGATTTGCGCGAGATTTTCAAGGCTATGGAACAGCTGGATTTTTCGGTGATTTATCCTGTTCATCCTCGCAATCATGCCCGGGCGTTGCGGTTGCAGGCAGAAATGCAGTTGAATAATGTGCTGCTTGTTCAGCCTGTGGGGTATCTGGAAAGTGCCTGTATGGTAAAAAATGCCCAGCTGGTCGTTACCGATTCCGGCGGCTTGCAAAGGGAAGCCTTTTTCGCAGGGAAGAAATGTGTGACATTGTTGGAGTTTGTGGTCTGGCCGGAAACGATGGTGGGGAATCGCAATGTTTTGGCAAGGCCAAAGGCAGAGGATATTTTGGAAAAAATCGCTATTCCGCAGGAAGTAAGTGCAGATTATCATCCCTTTGGTGATGGACATGCCGCAAAAAAGATTGTTAATGCCATGGAAAAATAAAAATCCCGTCATTGATGGCGGGATAGATAGGTTGGTTTAGAACAAGTCACTATGAGTTCCGGTTCGTTGGGCAATCATTTCAACAGTATCATCATCTACTCGGTAGATAAGCAGCCAGTCGGGGCGGATGTGACATTCACGGAACATTGCATAGTTACCGGTTAAATTGTGGTCATGATATTTTGCTTCCAGTATTTCTCCGTCAGCTAATCGTTCAATAATGGTCTTTAACTCGTTTAGGGGGAGTCCACGCTTTTTCGCCAATTTGAAATCCTTTTTGAATTGTGCTGAATAGCGGACTTTAAGCATTTAGATCCTCCCACATTTCATCGACCGTATCGAAGGAACGGCTAAGGTTCTTCCCTGCCAGAGTATCATCCATGGCTTTTCTGGTTTTTGCGTTAGGAATGGTGGGGGCCACGATATCGAAAGGAATGCGGCCTTGATTAACTACTTGACGGCAAAAAAGATGAATGGCCGTGGACATGCTGAGGCCCATACTTTTGAGAGCGGCTTCGGTTTCTTTTTTGAGTGCGGAATCAATACGCACCTGTACTGTTGCAGTGGACATAATAATCCCTCCTTTTGAGTCTATTTTATCTTAATTATGAAGGGTAAGTCAATACAAATGCAATGAGTTGTAATGTAATATACGGAAAAATGCAGGAAAGAGGATGAGTAAATGAAATATGCACTAATCGGTTGTGGTCGAATAGCCACTAACCATATCAAGGCGGCAGTGAATAACAAGTTGGAGATTGCAGCAGTTTGTGACATTGTGCCGGAGAAAATGGAAGAATTGTTGGCGAAGCATGGTCTGGAAAAGGATGCAGGCATTTGCCGTTTTACGGATTACAAGGAAATGCTGACAGCTGTAAAACCGGATTTTGTCAGCATTGCCACGGAGTCCGGCAAACATGCGGAGATTGCGCTCTACTGTATAGACAAAGGGATTCATGTGATTATTGAAAAGCCCATGGCCATGAGCATGAAGGACGCGGATGAAATCGTGCGCCGCAGCCGGGAAAAGAAGGTCAAGGTAGCAGCCTGCCATCAGAACCGCTTTAATGTGGCGGTGCAGAAAATGCGGCAGGCTGTGGAAGCAGGCCGGTTTGGCAAACTTTCGCATGGTTCGATTCATGTGCGTTGGAATCGCAATCATAACTATTATGACCAGGCCAAATGGCGCGGAACATGGGCGCAGGATGGCGGCGCGCTCATGAATCAGTGCATTCATGGCATAGATTTGTTCCGCTGGATGCTTGGCGGTGAAGTAGATACCATCTATGCTCAGACCCGGCAGCAGTTCCATGATTATCTTGAATGTGAAGATTTGGGCATGGCCGTGGTGACCTTCAAAAACGGTGCAATCGGCACTATCGAAGGTACGACCAATGTCTATCCGCAGAATCTTGAAGAAACATTGTATCTGTTTGGCGAAACCGGCACGGTAAAACTCGGCGGCAAGTCTACCAATAATATCGATGTGTGGGATTTTGCGGATGAAACGGAGGCGGATAAAGCTAATAAAGGCCTCGAAGAAGCAACCAGCAATGTATACGGCAACGGTCATACCAGCTTATTTGCCGATATGGTGGATGCTATTGAAAATGATCGCACGCCCTATGTGGATGCCGTAGCAGGTCGCAATGCGGTAGAGATGATTCTAGCAATCTATAAATCCGCTGCCACTGGCCAGCCAGTAAAACTGCCGCTTAAAGATGTGGCATCTACGGATTTTGTGGGGAGATTTGACCAATGAAAATTGTGACGATAGTAGGTGCAAGACCACAGTTCATCAAAGCTGCTGTGGTATCTCATGTCCTACGGAAAAAACATACAGAAATATTGGTGCATACAGGTCAGCATTTTGACTATAACATGAGCCAGCAGTTTTTCGACGAACTTGATATTCCCGCGCCGGATTACAATTTGGGCATCAATGGTGGCAGTCATGGAGAAATGACGGGCAAAATGCTAATGGAGATTGAAAAAGTGTTGATTAAAGAACAGCCGGACTGGCTGTTACTTTATGGTGATACCAATTCTACGTTGGCTGGGGCATTGGCGGCGGCAAAGCTTCATATTCCTATCTGTCATGTTGAGGCGGGAAATCGTACCCATAGTCGTACTAATCCAGAGGAAATCAATCGCATTTGCACCGATCATGTGTCCAGTCTTTTGCTAGCTAGCACTCAAAGTGGTATGGATGATATGGCAAAGGAGGGATTAACTGAGCGTGGCCAGTTGGTAGGTGATCCCATGTATGACGCTTTTATTCAATACAGTGGGAAGAAAAAAATCGCAGATATTGAGTTGCAATTGCTAAATGGTTGTATTTTACGTGTCCCCGAAAAATATTGTTATTTGACCTGTCATAGGGAGGAAAATACCAAACGTGACGAGGATTTACAGGAAATATTTAAGGCTATGGAAAGCTTGGACATGCCAGTAATTTATCCAGTTCACCCACGTAATCGTGAACGAGCCTCGCGTTTGGCAGAAAAGATGCTGCTTACCAATATATTCTTAGTGCAACCTGTGGGGTATTTAGAAAGCACATGTTTAGTAAAAAATGCACAATTAGTGGTTACGGATTCAGGTGGAGTACAAAGAGAAGCTTTTTTTGCTGAAAAGAAATGTATAACTTTGTTGGATTTTGTATGTTGGCCAGAAACAATGGTGGGAAATCGTAATGTATTGGCTAAGCCGTTAGCGGAAAATATATCCAATAAAATAAAATTGAAACAAAATATTGAAAAGAACTATAAACCTTTTGGGGATGGTCACGCGGCCGTCAAGATTATTGATGCAATGGAAAAGTTTAATAAATAATAATGACTTTACAAAAGGAGATAATTATGGAACAGAAATTTTTAACACTAATGCAGGAAGAAGTTCTAGATACAGATGTGGAAATAAGCATGGATATGAATTTGAATGATATTGAAGAATGGGATTCACTTAGTGTAGTTAGTTTTATTGCTACGGCAAATACTTCCTTTGGTAAGAAAGTCGCACGGCAAGATGTATTAGCGGCGGTAACAGTATTGGACCTTTATGATTTAGTAAAATAAAAGGCGGTTTAACTATGAAGAAGGTTGCTTTTGATTTTTCGGGTGAACGGTATATTGTAACAGGAGCATCTTCAGGAATGGGGCGAAATGTAGTTCTTGAACTTGCCGCATCAGGCGCTGAAATTTTAGCTATAGGAAGGAATCAGGAACGATTACAGTCCTTATATCAACAAAATCCCGAAAAAATTTCCGTTGTGAGTCTTGATGTATGTGATACAGAATGTTTGGAAAAAGCGATAGCAGATTATGTAGATGAACATGGAAAAATCAGTGGCGGAGTTCATGCGGCTGGCGTTATGTCATTAACTCCATTGCGTTCAGTTGATGAAATACAGGCTAAAAAGATTATGAATGTGAGTTTTTGGGCAGGTATTTCATTGCTGCGTTTGATTACAAAAGCAAAATATGGTAAGCGTGGAACAGCTACTGTGCTTTTTTCCTCGGTATGTGCGGAGTCAGCTGAAAAAGGGATGTTTGCTTATGCTGCAACTAAAGCAGCAATGAACAGTGCTATTCGCAGTGTGGCAAAAGAAGTCGCTGCAAAAGAGCATCGTGTAAACAGCATATTACCGGGCTGGGTTATTTCTCCGATGACGAATGCTGCCGAAGAATTAACGGATGTAAAAAAAATTTTTGACAAACATCCACTGGGAGCGGGCAAGGCTGAAGATGTAACAGGAATGGTATTGTTTTTGCTGAGTGATCGTGCTCGTTGGATCACAGGCAGCAACATCGTAGTTGATGGTGGATATTTAGCGTAGGAGGCATTTCTTGTGAGCCTAAAGGCATATATAACACATATTGCGTACGATTTACCTAAAAAAATTGTGGAAAATGAAAAGGGGCGCTTGCGCAGAAAAACTGGAATCATTTATAGACATATTTGCGAAGACGATGAAACGGCATCTGATTTAGCACAGAGAGCTGCAGAAAAACTATTTGCTAATGGCGTGAAACGTGCTGATATTGAGTATCTTATCTTTTGTACGCAATCTCCAGATTATATTCTGCCGACTACAGCTTGCTTATTACAGGATAGATTAAATCTTTCAAGGGATATTGGCGCAACAGATATCAATCTGGGATGTTCGGGTTATGAGTATGCTTTAGGACTGGCCAAAGGTCTTATTGAATCAGAACAGGTAAGAAATGTTTTGGTGCTGACTGGTGAAACTTATAGCAAATATATCAATCCGGATGATGATACAGTTAAACCACTTTTTGGTGATGCTGGGACTGCTACGCTAGTCAGTGGGTGTGGGTCTGAAGTGTCAGGTATACGCGGATTGGTATACGGAACGGATGGCAGTGGAGCCGAAAATCTAATAGTTCCAGTCGGAGGTATGCGTGAGCGTTGGCAAGATGCAACGGAACAAAATGTCGTTGACCAGTATGGTAATAAGCGCAGCAACTACAATCTCTATATGAATGGTTCTGCTATTATGAATTTTGGTTTGGAAGTTGTGCCGTCATGTATAAATAAAATTTTGCAGAAGGAAAAACTAAGGAAAGAAGATATTGATTACTATGTTTTTCATCAAGCAAATCAGTTTATGTTGCAGTACCTTCAGCAAAAATGTGAATTGCTTGATGCCAATTATTGGAATGACGTAAAAAATTACGGGAATACTGTGTCAAATTCTGTTCCTATTGCCTTGGTAGATATGCTTAATACTGCCAAAGATACAAATTTTAGAAATGTAATGTTACTAGGCTTTGGCGTAGGACTTTCTTGGAGTGGATGTTTGGCTGATTTGTCAAAGTGTAAAGTAATTTTGAATGAGGAGCAGGTATGAAAACAGGAGAAATATACTTATCCAAATTAGTGGAAGCCTCGAAAGTTGTAAATAATGATATAAAGTTCATAAATGAGCAGCCTTTTAAGTTTTTTGCAAGAGCAACTTCGAAAATTAACGATACAAAATGTTTGTTTGTTGGTTCTGTTAAATACGTCAACAATATTGATGATAATACAAAGATGGTTATCACTAATCCGGAGACATTTGAAAAACTAAGAGATATGAAGTGTGGCTTTTGTGTTACAGATCAACCGAGAAATTTGTTTTTTCAACTGATGGATGAATATGAGCGTAAACTGGCATCTGAATTGCCCCAAACTGTAATTGGCAAGGATTGTCACATCAGTAAGCTGGCATCGATAGCCTCAAATGGTGTGATTATAGGTGATAGAGTAACAATTGAGGATTTTGTACGTATTGAACCTAATACGGTAATTGGTGATGATAGCGTGATATGTGCAGGTGCTAAAATTGGTGTGCAGGCATTTAATATTTATGAATATGCTAATATGAGCAAGAGATTATTTCATGGCGGAAAAACTATTATCGGGAATAATGTACTTATAAGTCATAATACCGTAATAGAACAGGCTTTGTATTGGTATATGTCAACAATAATTGGCGACAATACGAAAATTGATGCAAATGTGCTTATTGGTCATAATGATCACATTGGAGAAAGATGTGATATCACAGCAGGTGCCAATATTGCTGGGTTTGTTACAGTTGGAAATGATACAGTAATAAGAGTTGGTGTGTCTGTGGCCAATGGCTTAAGAATTGGCAATAATGCTCATATAGGTATAGGTGCAGTGGTGGTTCGAAATGTCAGGGATAATGCTAATATGTTCGGCAACCCGGCAAAAGATTTGAATCGTTGCTAATAGTATTTATTTTGTGGAGAGATAACAATGAGGAATATTCCATTTGTAGATATGGCCGCGCAGCAGGCATCTATTAAAGATGAATTGGATAAACGCCTGGCGGATGTGCTGGCCTCGGGCAAATTTATTCTTGGCCCTGAAGTTAAGGAGCTTGAAGAAAAATTGGCCGCTTATGTGGGCACGAAATACTGCATCACTTGTGCCAGTGGTACTGATGCACTGCAGATTGCGTTGATGGCTTTAAATATTGGGCTGGGGGATGAGGTTATTACCACGGCGTTTACTTATATTGCCACGGGCGAGGTTATTGCTCAGGTGGGGGCAACACCGGTGTTCGTGGATATTGACCCCGTAACCTATAATATTGACCCGTCAAAAATCGAGGCGGCCATTACGGATAAGACCAAGGCAATAATTCCTGTGAGTCTTTACGGCCAGTGTGCAGACTTTGACGAGATCAATGCCATTGCTGAGAAATACCATCTTGCCGTAATCGAGGATGGTGCACAGAGCTTCGGTGCGACTTATAAAGGCAAGCGCTCCTGTGGCCTGTCTACCATTGGTTGCACCAGCTTTTTCCCGACTAAGCCATTAGGATGCTACGGGGATGGCGGGGCAATCTTTACCGATGATGAAAATCTTGCTAAAGCAATGGATCAGATTCACCGGCATGGTCAGGACAGAAGATACCATCATATACGCATGGGACTTAACAGCCGTCTGGATACGATGCAGGCCGCGGTGCTCTTAGCAAAAATGACGAAGTTCGATGAAGAAATCAAGCGCCGGGAAGAAGTAGGCAAACGCTATACCAGCCTGCTTAAAGATGTCAAAGGCGTGCAAACGCCGGCCATAAAGGACGGCAACACCTGTGTCTATGCGCAGTATACCATTGTGGTAGAGAACCGCGATGAATTGCAGGCCAAGCTTAAAGAAAAAGGCATTCCTACGGCGGTACATTATCCCATTCCACTCAATAAGCAGCCCATCTTTGAGAATATGAGCCATGTAGGCGAGATTCCTCATGCCGAATATGTGGCAGAGCATGTCATCAGCCTGCCCATGAGTGCATGGCTGAAGGATGAAGATATGGACTATGTAGTGACGGCGATTAAGGAACTGGTTTGAGGTTATAAAAATTGACGGGGCAATTTGACCCGTCAGGAATGAAGTTTATAGAGATGAAAATCGTTTATCGACGACTATAAAAGATTATTGTAATGTCTTTTCCTGTTCGCGCTCAATTTGCTGGACGCTTTTTTCTGGCGTAGGGAGGTCTTCTGGCATGGTGCCGCCTAGATTTTTGATCGTTTGGCGAACGGCTTTGCCAACTTCGTAATGCGTTTGGTTGGCAGCCTCTTTTCCTTTTATGTTATCCCGTCGTAGTTTTTCATCGGTTTGGGTAGCACGGAAGAGATTAGCGGCTAGTTCCGTGCTACCCATGTGATCGAGGATCTTTTGGCTTTTTTTCAGTCCTTTGCGGGAATGGATATCCTTGGCCGTTAGGCCACCATAAAGTCCCATATAACCATGATTCTGGAAAATGGCGTATTCTATACCTTGATTAACCCCGGCATTATGGGCGGCTTCGGCTAAAGATTTGTTGTGTTCAACGATTTGAGTGCGGATGGCAAGGCGTTTTTGGTCTTCAGAGAGTTCATTGTAGTTTTCGATTAGTTCTTGTTGACGAGTTTTTACGGCGAAATAGGTTTGGGCTAGAGCGATAGCTTGCTTGCGGGGGTCACCATTCATGGCGATAAGGTAACATGCGTAGCGAGAAAGATGGTAGTCATCTATTGACTTGGCAGCTACACCGGCAGTTACCATTTTGCGGACATCCGCAAAATGGTCTGAAACGTTATAATTACTGGTCTCGCAGGCTCTTTTAGCTTTTTCTACTATATCGTGGAATTGTCTCCATTGTTTGTATTCAAGTACAGGTTGTAGCTCTCTGGCAGTCCAATACTCTTGTCCATACTCGTTGATATGTTTGATACTCTCAAAAAGGGATTCATTGATTTTTTCGATGTCTGTCATGATGGTTCGTCCTTTCTGTCAGACTATAATGTTTTTATAGTTATATTTTAGCACTGACAAATAGGAAATCATAGTATTTAATACCTTGTTTTGTATTTATTTTAATGAGAAAGGGAGAATCAAATTGTCCTTATGCAGTATGAAAGGCATCGTTGCGCGAAAGCAGGTACATACAATACTGATTCATGCTGATGCCCTCGCGCTTGGCGTGTTCGGCAAGTGCTTTGTGAAGTCCTTTGGGAATACGGAGTTTGAACTGTCCGGAGTATTGGTTGGCGGACTCTTCGACAGGTTCGGGAATGTCTATACCATCTTCGAGAGCAGATAGCAGCCACTCGTGTTTTGCATCTTCGGCATTACGGGCAACAGAATCCAGTGTTTCGCCGCAGGTAATGCAGCCGGGGAGTTCCGGATAGCGAGCACCATAGCCGCCTTCAAGAGTGTCCGGTATAATTTCCAATTTATAAGGAAGGGCGAGATAGTAGTCAATCGTTTTTGTCTGCTTCATCTTCATCAATCCTTTCTATGGCCTCTTTGACTAAAATGATGTAAATACGCTTGATGGGCTCGTGGGTAGGAATGGTTATGTTGTTATAACCGTTTTTGCGAAAAGTAGCATGGCTGCTGCCGCCGTGAGGGAACTTTAGCGTGTATCCGTAAGATAAAAGGACTTTCTTGACTTCGTCAAAACGCATCCCTTTGTCTAAGTTTTTGATACGTTGCAGAAGTTTGTCAAATTTGGACATGATAACACCTCAATTTATATCTATTATAATATGGTGTTATATATGGTGTCAAATGGAATTTTAGTAGGAATAATCAACTTTTCAGTAGCAGAGAAAGTGTAATGAAGCAAGAGGTATAAGTCTGATCTGAATATCCAAATCTTCATGCAGGTTTGGATTCTGGAGTTATGAACGATTTAGCATTAGAAGACAACGCTATTGTGTTATGATTTTTGCTTACTTGATAGTTTATATCTTTATCGAAATGGAGTGAATGATTTGCCAGGATTTTATATTACGAACTTTAAACAAGCCTTATTTATTGAGGAAATGGTTCCAAAATCCTTCAATGATAATAAAACGCCAATACGTCCTGCTGTTTCATATATAACAGGTGGCTTAAAAATTGATGATATGGTCTTAAATTATCACAGTCTGGATAAATTTGCTAACGACAAGGTACTAATAGCTGAATATGATTTTGCCTTAGCTACTGAGGGCGCACTCCTCAACGCGCATGCTCTTTGCCGTGAGACTGGTGAGGGGTTAGCACATGCTATATGGCACAAATATAATGTGCAAGGTACGAAATGTTTTGCGCAGTTTCTCGGGCCCTTTTCAGGGGCGATATACGATAGGCATAATTATATAATTACGGCATGGACAAACCATACTGGAGATGCTCCGGTCTTTTACTATTGTTGTGATGGATATTTCTGTATTGCCTCACAGGTAGACTGGATTCTCGATACCCTACAGCGTAACGGTTGCTCCATTACATTGGATGAACAAGCTGCATACAGTATGCTTACCTATGCCTATATGTATGATGGACGCACCTACGCGCAGGAAATAAAAAGATTGATGCCCGGCACATGCCTGACCGTCTCTCTGTCGGATGGACAGGAAAAAATTGATACATATTGGCAGTTAACCAATGATAAGGTTGATTTGAGCCATCTGTCCGAAGATGAAATCATCGACCAAATGGATGAACGATTCCGTGCAGCGGTGGCACTGGAATTTGAAAAAGACAGGGAATATGGTTATGCGCATATAGCTGATTTATCTGGCGGCTTTGATGGTCGTATGGTGAACTGGGTGGCCAGAGATATGGGATATGGTCCTATCTTAAACCTGCATTATTCTCAAGCTGATAGTCACGAGGAAGAATTCACTAAGAAATTGGCTTTCCAAATGGGCAACACATTATTGCTTCGTCCACTGAATGATTTGAACTTCTTATATGATCTTGAACGCATAATTTCTATGAATTATGGTCTTAACCTATATTGTGGTATTACTGGTGGAGAATCGCTATTGCGAAGTATCAATTTTGCTGAGTTTGGACTTGAACATACGGGCATGATTGGAGATGTGGTTATTGGTAGTTTCCTATCGCACACGGGAGATCAAGATATTCGTGAAATTGCCGGTACTTATTCCGATAGGCTTGTATGAAAATTAGACAAAGCTCACATAGAAAGTTATCCTAATCGCGAAATGCAACTTATTTACATTCGCGCCTTATTGGGCGCAAGTGCAACGTTTCTAATACGTCGCTACTATACGATAGGCACATCTCCTTTTTTGAACCCAGATTTTCTCAGTTTCTGCATGAGCATTCCCGTAGACCTGCGCGCAGGTCACAAACTTTACGACAAATGGGTGCTAAAAAAATATCCTGAAGCTGCTCAGGTAGCATGGACAGGTAATAACCTCAAGATTACCACGGCTCGTTGGCATCGCTTTGCAAAACGCGTGAAAGGTGGTCTTTACCGTCGGACGCTTGGACGTTTTGGCAAAGGTATCGATAAGCGAGGCATGAATCCATTTGATTGGTGGTGGCAGGAAAATACAAAATTCCGTTTCTACTACCAAAATTACTACGACGAGCATATAAATAACCTGCCTGAACTAAGTGACCATATAAAAAACGATATATCGACATTTTGGTTAGAGTGTCAGCCATTGGAAAAAGCACAGGTACTGACATTGCTGGCCGCCCTAAAATTCTATTTTCATCGTCAGCAGGAATGACAGTTTTCACAAGCCTGCTGAAAAAGGAGATTTGTGGAAAAAATGAACAAAAAAATACTGCTGGTATTGACAGACGGATTCCCCTATGGAGGCGGTGAACCCTGGCTGGAAGACGAACAGCATTACTGGCATGGCTTTGACAGAATTTATGTAGCGCCCATCCAACTGCCGCAAAATACAAAAGTCGGTGTACATCGTAAACTTGCAACAGGTATAAAAATTCTCATGCCAGTTGCAACCAACAAAATAGCCAGATATAAGGCACTTTTACGCTATGGGATTTGGCGTCACGATTTGCGTCAGGAACTTTTCATGCTTCTTAAAACTGGTCGACTGAATCAGGCTCGCGTGCGTTCAGCCCTTGGGCTCGTAGCCGATTCGTGGTTACAGGCAAGTTCTATTTTGCGACAACTGCACCAGGACGGTCTTTCTACTAATGATGAAGTTGTCTGCTACGCCTACTGGATGTACAAACCGGCTTATACGGCAGTACTTCTTTCTGAAGCTATACCCATGGCGTCTTGTGTTACAAGATGCCATGGGTATGACATTTACGAAGAACGTAATGTAATGTCATACCTATCCATGCGGACAAGCATCTTTTCTTGTATGCAAAAAATTTTCTGTATTTGTAAGCAGGGCAGAAACTATCTGCGTGAGCATTATCAATTTGACTACACGAAGATTGCTATTGCCCATCTGGGTTCTAATGATTATGGTGTGCAAAACTATCAACGCAAAAAAAATAGCTTCAACATTGTTAGCTGCAGCAATCTCATACCAGTCAAGCGAGTACATCTCATTGCTGACGGCGTGAAGCTCTTTGCCAACCGTCAGCCGTATGTTAAAGTTCAGTGGACGCATTACGGGGCTGGTGAACTGCGTGAAGAAATTTGGGAACGAGCCGTGAACAACTCTCCGCAGAATCTTTCCGTAAAGTTTGCAGGGGCGCTTCCTCATGAAGAGCTGCTTAAAAGAATGTCGTCTTCAAAAGGGACAGATATATTCATTAATAGCAGTTCCTATGAGGGCGTACCTGTCAGTATTATGGAAGCCTTGTCTATGGGCATTCCGGCACTGGCTTCAGATGTCGGTGGCATAAGCGAGCTTATTCATGATAGTCGCAATGGATATTTGCTAAACGCTGACCTCACAGCCGAGGAGATTGCCACGGTTTTGGAACGCATATACCTGCTGCCAGATGAGCAGTATATGTCCCTTCGAGCCGGAGCACGCGAAGTTTGGCAGATGGCTTGGAATGCTGCTGCGAATTACCAAGCATTTGCCGACGGACTTACGGCGATTTAACCATAAAAAGGACTGCCCGTCATAAATGTGTCTGATTACAAGATAAAAGGAGCTTTTATTCGTGACTTTATCAAGGCTTTCCAGCAAGAGTATGATTTTGCTAAGGACTGGCTTTTTCCATATTTTCGGTGCCAGCGTGCTAAATAAGGTAATTGCTTTTCTAAGTACACTGGTGTTGGTGCGCGTCATTTCAAAAGCAGACTATGGTGTTTACACATACGCTTCGAACATCTATAACTTGATAGAGATAATGGCCGGTTTTGGTGCTGCTTCTGGTGCTTTGCAAATTTGTGCAGAAAATATCGGTGATAAGCTGAAATTTTCTGCTGCTTATCAATACGCGATGCGGTTTGGCTCCGTCTTTGATTTAGGACTTAGTGTTGTATGTCTGGTGATAGGTCTTTTCCTGCCACTGGAGATACCTGGAGCAAATTTCCTTATTTGCCTGCTAAGCCTTTTGCCGGTATTGTCTCTCTGGCAAAATATGCAAACGGTTTACCTTCGTGCTAAACAGGCTAATACTGCATTTGCTACGCTTTCACTTATCTCAACTATTATTACTGCTGTACTTACAGTCAGTGGTGCGTATTGGGGAGCTGCAACTGGCATGGTTTATGCTAGATACTTAGCGGCAATTATTTGTTTGATATTTGCTTATTATTACCTACATGCTCCACTTTTGCAGTTCTCATCACCACAGCTCAGCCAAACGGGAAAAAGAGATATTCTCCGCATATCCGGCATAAGTATGCTTAATAACGGCCTCACAACGCTACTGTATCTAGCTGATGTTTTTTTGGTGGGGATGATTATGTCTAGCGAAACGCAGGTCGCCGCTTACAAAGTTGCTACACAGATTCCTGCGGCGCTTATCTTCATTCCTAGTGCCATTGTTACTTATATTTATCCGTATTTTGCTCAGCATCACTTGGATAGAAACTGGTGCCTGCACAGATTCGGTCAACTGATACTTGGGGTGGGCAGTCTGAATTTGCTTATAGGCGCAACACTGATTATCTTTGCACCCTTTTGGGTAAGCCTTATCTTCGGTGCACAGTATCTTGATGCCGTGACTTCCTTCCGTATTCTATGTGCCGGCTACATTGTCAGCGGAACATTTCGCATTATAGCTGGCAATCTACTGGTTACCCAGAGAAAGCTTACCTATAATACACTGGTCGCCGTTATATTCGGTGCGGTAAATGTAATTTGTGACTTTCTCTTTATTAGCTGGTGGGGCATTGAAGGAGCTGCTTGGGCTACTTTTTTAGTACAGATGCTAACAGGGGCTATGAATACTGGATATTTTGTTTATATTTTGAAAGCAGGTAAATAAGCATGAATGCGAATAGAAATCAAGCTGTTGACTTTCTAAAGGTCTTCGTTATAACTTCGGTAGTTTTTTTACATATTCCTGCCACTTATGATTGGATGTCATGGTACGCTCAAATCATCGGCCGGTTAGGCGTCCCTATATGTTTTACTATTTCCGGTTATTTTCTTTATGCCGGTATGCAAAGAAGCGGTTTATCATATAATTGGGTAGATTATATGATGAATAAAATATCTACGGGATAGTTTTAATTTAGAATGTAAATTATGTACCGGAGTAAATGTGATACCATTGAGAAAATAAATGACAATTTATAAATTATATAAAAGGAAGGGGCTTTATAAAGAATTATGAATTACAATAAAATTTTGACATACAAAAGTTTTTGCAAATTACTTGACAGTTTTCCTGTAAGTTTATTTTTTTATTTAATTATTGTCAATTTACCATCTTTGCCTTATATATACGCACAATTTAGTAAACATACTTTGTTATCTATAGTAGCTTTGGTACAACGTGCGGTATTTGGCGCAGCGCTTATTTCACTAATAATTATGTTGATGCCTAATAAATTTATAAAAAGAACTTTGATGGTAGTTGTAACAATTTTTGCTTCGGTTAGTTTTGTGCTAGATTTTTTCGCTGTTTACCAATATCAGCATCCCTTTAATTCTGGTATGTTGGATATTGCTTTGTCTACCAACAGCAATGAAGTCCATGAGTATTTGGGACAATATGTTACATCAGGTTTTTTGGGTTATCTAGCTGGTGTGACTATTATAGTGGCTATTGTTTTGATTGTCGTAAAAAAAATAATCAGAAGATGGAATGTGCAACGCTTTATAGCTGTCATTATAGGACTTTTGCTACTAGTAAATGTGGTCGATATGCTTCGCCTTGGCTTAGAGCAGTATAAGCAACACATAATAACGATAACGTCACCTTTAAAACTTATACAGATAATTAAGGATACATATACTAACATAAAGCATTATGAAACATATGAAGCGAGAGTGTTGAACAATACAGTAAAAGTTATCAAAGATGACAGTGATATTCCCTATGTGGTGTTTATATTGGGTGAATCGACAAGTCGCAATCATATGAGTTTATATGGTTATTATTTAAAGACAAATCCTTTACTGGAAAAGCGTAAAGAGACAGGAGGCTTGTATGTGTTTACAGATGTTGTATCACATCATTCACATACGTTGCAAGTGATGAGAGAATTATTTACCTTTTACAGAAGAACAGATACTGATGAATGGTATAATCATAATAATTTATTTGACATACTTAAACAAACAGATTATAAAACAGCATGGCTTTCAAATCAAGAATCGGTGGGGATTTTTAGCTTGGATAAATTTTACTCCAGACGTTGTGACTATCGTCATTTCACGGATGTCAGAGAAAGTAGAGATAAAGCTGCTTTTCCCGATGGTGTCCTCCTGCCAGCAGTAAAAGATATACCGCAAGGAGAAAAAAATTTTATTCTTATACATCTAATGGGGACACATGGAGCGTATGATAATCGTTATCCCAAAGAATATGATGTTTTTCAGGCAGACGATGAAGATAAAGGGGGAGATGATGAAAAAAGAAGGATACGAGCTCAATACGACAACGCAGTTTTATACAATGATTATATTGTAGATACATTGATAGAGAACTTTGCCGATAAGGATGCCATTGTCATATATGTGTCCGATCATGCGGACGAGGTTTATGAAGACCGCGATTTTGCAGGACATACAGAGTCAATGGGTACAAAACATATGATAGAAATTCCCTGCATAATATACACTACGCAGACATTTGCACAAAAACGTCCTCAGCTGGTGGATAGAATTGCTAGAGCAACAGATAGACCATTTATGACGGATGATATGATTCATATGCTGTTAGATATCATGTCCATAGAAACGCCGGAATATGATCCACATAAGAGTCTTATCAACGATGATTTTCGTGAAAGTAAAAGAATATATGCAGATAAAGTGTACGAGAAATAAGATGTTTTACTTTAATTTATATGAGGGCAGAATAATGTATATTGAGCGTAAAAAAATTCTTATAGGTATGACTGTTATTTTTTTGTGCCTAGGTGGAGTCGTTGGTCTGTGTGACTCTATAGATAAATTCTTGTACAAGGTGACCAATAAATTATCCGATTTAGAGTTGTTGGATAGGTATTACGCGGATAAATATCCCATTGAGGATAAATTTTGGTTACATCGTACAGACACCATAGAAAAACTTACTACCAAAGGAATGAAATACAAAGGTGTGGAACTTGATATTGTTTATTATGAGGAAAAAGATGCTTTTGATAATTCTCATGACCGTGTGGCAGATATAAAATATCCTTTAGAGAATATGCTTGAGATATTGGGACATAATCAGCAAAATATATGGCTAGATTTTAAAAATTTAACGACAGAGAACGCGTCCGCCGCTCTAAATAGATTGGAAGAGATTTTAGCTCTATACAGTGTGGATAAGGGGCGTTGTATTGTTGAATCTAATAATTATCGCGATTTAAAACTCTTTCATGACAAAGGGTTTTACACTTCGTTCTATGTTCCGGTAGATGACAAGTATCTCAAGAATAGTGCTGAACGAGAAAATTTCAAGGCAGTTTTACGACAGGTAGTCGCAACTGGGAATGTGGATGCTGTTTCTTTTCCCGTGGGATACTACGAACTTATCAAAGAAGCAGATATCGCCAAGGATTTGCTACTTTGGGATACAAGCAGTAAATGGTGGGGGTTCTTTTTGGAGCCTGTGCGCAATGTCATTAGACAAGACGACGCCGTAAAAGTTATATTGGTAAAAGATTATGCCAAGTTTGAACGTTGAACAGGAAATTTCGTGAGGGTGTGAATAAAAGTCTGTAAATAGGTCTTATAATTCCGGTTCCTTATTTTCTTTTTCCCTACAAACTTTTTGTACCAGATGTGTCCATGGCAGATAAGCATCTAAGATTTCAGGTGAGCTGGGAGCAAAGAAGTTCAGCAGAAATGCAAATAAAGATGAGCCTGACCATCTATACCGTGGTCAGGCTCGTTTCAGCTATTGATAACACCGGATGTTTTACCGCTTACAATTATACAGGACTTTCACTTCATCATTTTCAGTTATCGTGTGTAATAGAAAATCATCCAGTATTACAAGGTCAAGATTGGCAATGCTATGAATAATAAAACTGACGCGTCAAATTGACTCGTCAGTTTTATTTATTAGCAAGATACACCATATTCATAAATGATATCACTAGGCAGGTCTATTTCATCATTCCAAAATACGCAGGTTCGACTTGCATCTACCTGGAAATTCTGAAAAAGCCCATGTTCTGTTAATAATGGTTGATAAGTTGGTAATGTACGGATGTCATCTTTTACATCATAAAGAACCTTTTTACCATCATCGAAAATTACATACAATACACAATCATTACGTGGTTCTATTTTTGCTATCCGAGGAATCATTATTAACACCTCCTATTTCAGTGGGGGTAATCCTTTTTCGCCAGCCAGCGTGAGTCGAGTTCTTTCTTCTTGTTCAGTATCCTGTCCTGATAGATGTCTTCAATCACGAGCTTGCAGATGACGATGAAGGGGACGGCGAGGAACATGCCGGCGGCGTCCAGCAGTTCACCGCCGAGGATAATGCCCAGAATTATCGCTACAGGGTGCAGGTGCAGGGATTTGCCAATCAGGGTTGGATAGACAAAATTGTGATTTATCTGGGTGAGCAGCAGGTAAAAGCCTGCTGTTTGCAGAGCCATAAAGGGATTGACCGTGGCGGTCAGCAGCGTACCGAAGGCCGAGGCCACCGTAGGCCCTAGCACGGGGATGAATTCGCTGATGCCGGAGACGACCGCAAAGACGGAGGCATAGGGCAGGTCACGAATTGTAAAGTACAGGAAGACGATGACGGCTGTGATACAGCAGATTACCAGCTGGCTGCAGACGTATACCCTGAGGGCGCTGAGAATCACATCGAAAAGATTCAGCACCCGGCGATTGTCGCGCTTGGGGAAAAGCCCTGCCAGATAGTGCTTGATTTCCTCGCCGTCTTTTAGCAGATAAAAGGTAACAAAGATGATGATAACCAAGTCAATAACTTTGCTAAACAGGGAGATAAGCAGGGTCAGTGATGATTTCAACGCCGCCATGCTGGCAGTTTTCATTTCTGCCCAGATGTTATCAATTTCTCCTTGCAGGAAATCGGAATCCTGCAAAAAGGGAATGTTTTGGATTTGCTCCGTTATCTGGGGGAAGTCTGTGACAAATCGGCTGAATGTCGGGATGAAGCTCTTGGACACCAGCGCCAAAAGCAGCAAGGTCAGGCTGATGAACAGCAGCAGGACGAGCCCGGCTGCCAGAAAACGGGGCATTTTGGCAGATAGTTTATCAACCACCGGGAGCAGGAGCAGCTGGAGCAATAGGGAAATGAAGATGATAAAGGCCAGCTGCGGCATGAACCAGAAGGTTGACAGCAGGACGGTAAAGGTCAGTCCCAGGAGTATGGAGGTGCGGTATTTTTTGAAGACCATAGATACTCCTTATTTGATTTTGTTGAGGCGTTCAGCCAGAACACTGGCACTTTCATCATTATTGTTGCAGGTGATGATTGGCTGCTGGCCCAGCATGACAGTGTTGCCGTCTGCATAGGCGTTGGCTTTGTTATGACCGTTGTGGTAAGCGGCTGCCAGATTGCCCATGACGAAGTAAGCGCGTTCTTTGGCGCTCATATCACCGTGGGCTGCCGGAGTGCAAAATTCTTTGGTGTTTATCTTGATTACGCCGTCCTTGTTGGTGACATGGCCGCCGCTGTACTGGTTCAGCAGCTTGGCGTAGGCATCACGGCGGTCGTCATTGGACGGATGGTCGGACAGGAACTGCTGGAAGTCAGAAGGACGGCTTTTGGACTTGTCCATAACACGCTGCCAGACAGCGGCGCAGGCACCGGGATTGTAGTTGGTGTGGGTGATGTAGTCAAAAGCCAGCTTGTCAGCTTCACGTTCCATGGGTTTGGTGATATGGCGGTTGTTGACGACGTTGGCCATGATGACGCCCAGCTGTGAGCCTGTCGCCGCGCCTAAAATCTGCATATTCAAGGACTGACGGGCGCCCTTGGCCGGATGGTCTTTCTGGCCGTGACCCATTTCGTGGCCCAGAACTACGGCGATTTCGTCTTCGTTGGTCAGCATGCTGTAAAGGCCGGTGTTGACGCTGAGGTTGTGCCCCAGCGTGCAAAAGGCGTTGAAGCTGCCCTGACTGTTGATGAAATAATTGTAGGGCTTATCGTAAATGGAGGGGTCAACGGAGCCGATGCCGGCGGTCAGATTGGCCATAATTCTGTCCAGCTGTTCATTAAGGTAAGCATCATTGTTGACACCGTACTGCGCTTTCATCTGCTGAAACAGCTGCTGACGTCCCTGAGGGTCGTTGTTGTACTTTTTGATGACACTGTCCAGCTGGGAATGGGCGGCGGCTCCCGAGATGATAGCGCCGATAATGCTGGCAGCGCCGGCTTCGGCAGACGGAGCTGCACTGGGGATGTAAGTGATGGGCAGTGACAGGCAGATGGCGGTGAGTCCTGTGATGATCTTACGGGTGAGTTTTTTTCTATCCATGATAGCGATTCCTCCTGTATTGAGAATATTTTCTATAAATATTATAGCGAAAAAATTTGGATTGTGGGGATTTTTTCTTAACTTTAATGAGATTTTAACCGATGTACTATAAAGGGAAGTGATTTGCAAGGAGGCATGACGATGAAGGAAAAGGTATGGCGTACCTGCCGCTTGATGATAAACGGTCTGGCTTATAAGGTTCAGTATAATCAGGCCACTATAGACAATCTGTTTATTCCCTTTTTGCGGCGCATGAGCAAGACGCAGCAAAAATTGGGACGGCGCATGATTGTATTTATGGCTGCGCCGCCGGGGATCGGCAAGTCCACGCTGGCGCTGTTTTTGGAAAAGCTGTCGCAGACCGGCGAGGGGCTGGTGCCGGTGCAGGCCTTGGGGCTTGATGGTTTTCATTATCCCAACCGTTATCTGACTTCGCACAGTATTGAACGGGAGGGGAAGGTCATTCCCTTAAGCTCTATAAAAGGCAGCCCGGAAACCTTTGCAGTGGAAAAACTTATCGGCAAGCTCACCGATGTGCGGCAGGGCGATATCAGGTGGCCTGTCTATGACAGAACCATCCATGACATTATTGATGAGATGGTGACGGTACGCAAGCCTATTGTCATTTTGGAGGGCAACTGGCTGCTTTTGGGAGAGGAGCGCTGGCAGAATGTCCGCAGCTTTGCCGATTACAGTCTCTTTGTGACGGCTGACCCGGCTGATTTAAAAAACAGGCTGATACAGCGGAAGGTGGCCGGCGGCAGCACCTTGGAGGCAGCAAAGAAATTCTATCAGAAGATTGACCGGGCAAATGTGGAGCGCTGCCTGAAAAAATCATGGCCGGCGGAAGAAACATGGCAGATGCTGCCGGATGGTGACTATCAGCTGAAAAATAAGGTTATGCCCACGAGAATGGTAGACAGGGCGGCGCTTTGGCAAAAGCCGGATGTGCGGATGCAGAATCCGATTTTGGGCGGACTTAATCAGCGCAATAACGAGGGAAATGCCCTGCAGCCGCTTTATGATGAAGGCTACGCCCACGGCCTGTCCATGGCGCGTAAAGCCATTTTGAAAAAACTCTACGAAAGCGGTACAATGAGCAGCAAGGCGATTTTGGATACCTTCCAGCTGAGCGCGGAAGAGTTTCGGGAGATAATGAAATAAAAGCAGCCTTCCGCGGAAGGCTGCTTTTATTTTGCTTTGCTGGAAAAGAGATAGACCAGAATTGTGAGCACAATGCCGCCGATGCCCCATTCCACGCCTTTTTCCACAAAGGCATAAATAGTTGCGCCGATACAGAAAAGCACCGCCAGCAAAGTCTGCTTGGCATTTTCCTTGCGGAAGGCGAAGGTCTTGTAATCAACGCCCGTGAGCTTTTGGAAACAATCCTGACAGAGAATGCGCTTTTCCCCGTTTTCGCCGGTATTGACAAGTGCTTCCGCCTCGGCAATGTCGCGGCTGCACTCAGAGCATTTTACCATAGTGAAGATACCCCCAAAAATAGTCAAAATAAGTACGTACTTCATTTTACTGCATTTGCGTTGATTTGGCTAGGATTTCTTGACACTCATAGGGAAAAACATTAAAATAGTAAGGTATAGTTAATGAACTATCAAGGAAAAAATAATGCATAACAGCAAATAAGAAACAAGGGGGTGAGTATTATCGTTATCGAAATAGTAGTAGCGGTAATAGTTGCAGCAATCATCGGTGCTGGTGTGGGTTACACCATGCGGAAACGCACGGCTGAAGTTCAGATAGGCTCCGCTGAAGAAGAAGCAAAACGCATTGTAGCGGATGCACAAGAAAAAGGCGAGACGAAGAAGAAAGAGGCACTCTTAGAGGCGAAGGAGGAAATCCATCGCCAGCGTCAGGAAATAGAACGGGAGACGAAGGAGCGCCGCAGCGAACTTCAGCGTCAGGAACGCCGCGTAGTGCAAAAAGAAGAAAATCTTGACCGCAAGCTGGATTCACTGGAGAAGAAAGAGGAAAGCCTTTCCCGTAAGGAATCACGCCTTGACAAGACCCAGCAGGCGATAGATGAGATTCACGAACAACAGAAGGCGGAGCTGGAACGAATTTCCAGCCTGACCACCGAAGAAGCGCGTACCATGCTCATGGCTGAGGCTGAAGAAGAGCTGAAACATGAAAAGGCCATGAAGATTAAGGAGTATGAGCAGCAGATTAAGGATGAGTCCGACAAAAAGGCTCGTGATATCCTGAGTCAGGCCATTCAGCGCTGTGCTGCTGACCATGTGGCTGAAACCACGGTTTCCGTAGTGGCGCTGCCCAACGATGAAATGAAGGGACGCATCATCGGCCGTGAAGGGCGCAATATCCGCACGCTGGAAACCATGACCGGCATCGACCTCATCATTGATGATACGCCGGAAGCGGTTATCCTGTCCGGTTTTGACCCGGTACGCCGTGAGACGGCCAGAATTGCTCTGGAGAAATTGATTCAGGACGGCCGTATCCATCCTGCCCGTATCGAGGAAATGGTGGAAAAGGCCAAGCGTGAAGTGGACATACGCATTAAGGAGGCCGGTGAACAGGCAACCTTTGATACCGGTGTCCATGGTATCCATCCAGAGCTGATTAAACTTTTGGGACGTCTGCGTTATCGTACCAGTTACGGGCAGAATGTCCTCAATCATTCCATTGAGGTAGCTCATCTGGCCGGTGTCATGGCATCGGAGCTGGGCTGTGATGTGACTTTGGCTAAGCGTGGAGGCCTTCTCCACGATATCGGCAAGTCCATTGACCATGAGGTGGAAGGTTCCCATACCACCATCGGGGCAGATATTGCCCGTAAGTTCCGGGAATCCAAGGACGTCATCAACTGTATTGCCTCACATCATGGTGATGTGGAGGCAACTAGTGTGGAGGCCGTTCTGGTGGCCGCAGCTGATGCTGTATCGGCTGCCAGACCCGGGGCACGCCGTGAAAGTCTGGAATCCTATCTCAAGCGTCTCAAACGCTTGGAAGAAATCGCCGAGTCCTACGAAGGCGTGGAACGCTGCTTTGCCATTCAGGCAGGCCGTGAAATCCGCGTGATGGTTAAGCCGGACAAGGTTGACGATGCTGAGGCTGTAGCTTTGGCACATGATATTGTCAAGAAAATCGAAGACGAGCTGGAATATCCCGGCCAGATTAAGGCCACGGTTATTCGTGAAACCCGTGTCGTCGATTATGCAAAATAAAGCAATTTATGCATGACAGTTAGGAGGGTGTAGGGCGTGAGCCTTGCGCCCTCTTAATCTATTGAGAGGAAAAATGATGTTTGGGTTTAAACAAAATGGCAAAGCAGAGAGCGGCCGCAAACAGGCCAGCATCGGCGTACAGCTGATTGCCTCCCTGCTGGTGTGCTACCCGGAAATAGATACGGTGACCTACGAGCCTGAGGATACAGAAATTACGCTGGACTTTGTGGTGAAAGGGAGCACTGTCAGCCATGAGGAAATGGAAGAATTTGCCAAGCTTTTGGATGAAAGTGTGCAGACCTATCATGACCTGCATGGCGGCAACCCTGTCTGGCTGGCTGTGGATGCCGATATTCATGGACAGCGCATGGCAGTGCATGTGAAGCGGCAGCTCAGCACCATGCTGCGCGGCGAACTGGATTTGCTGGCGCAGCTGTTTCAGGATAAATTTGGTGACAAGCTGCAGGCTGACGGGCATAATATTGATGTGCTGGAGCCGGAGTTTTCTTCACTGCAAAGCAATCTGCTGGATCAAATGCTGGACACGGCACAGGAGCAGCGCATTAAAGAGCGTATGATAGGCATGCGCGACAAGGATAAGGTACTGGTTTATAATCGCTGAGAGGAGAACTATATGCGGATAATGCTGACTGGTGATGTGGTGGGCAAACCGGGGCGCAAGGCCTTCCAAAAATATACGCCCATGCTGCGGCAGGAAAAAAATATTGATGTGGTCATTGTCAACGGGGAAAATTCTGCCGGAGGCAAGGGCTACACGCGTAAATCTCTGGATGGTCTTTATCATGGCGGTGCAGATGTCATCACCTCGGGAAATCATGTCTGGGATAAGAAGGATGTGCTGGAGTTTATCGACAGCGAGCCCTTTCTCATTCGTCCGGCCAATTATCCCGAGGGGACGCCGGGCAAGGGGTACTGCATATATCCCTTTAAGGCCAAAAATATCGGCGTGATAAATCTCTCCGGCCGGGCTTTTATGCCGGCGCTGGACTGTCCCTTCCAAAAGGTGGAGGATATTCTGCGTGAGCTGAAACGGGAATGTGATATCATTTTTCTGGACTTTCATGCTGAGACCACTTCGGAAAAAATGGCCATGGGCTGGTACCTTGATGGCCGGGTAAACGGCGTGGTAGGTACCCATACCCATATTCAGACGGCAGATGAGCGCGTTTTGCCGCAGGGGACGGCTTATATTACCGATTTGGGCATGGTGGGGGCATGGAATTCCATTTTGGGTGTCAAGACGGAAATCATTTTGCAGAAATTCACCACGGCCATGCCCTGCCGGTTTGACCTGGAGGAAAGCGGCCCGATGGTTTACTCGGCGCTTATTGTGGATATTGACGATGCCACCAACCGCACAACAGGTGTGGAACGCATCATGATAAGAGAATAATGGCAAATACCAATAAAGATTTTTTCATGAGGCAGGAATTCTTTTCTGTATGCCGAATAGTTACCTTAGTATAAATTAGGTGTTGTTATAGGAAAATCGTAGACATTGTTCCAGTTTTGTTGCAAGAGAGGACGTGTGCTAATCATGGAAATCTTGAAAGTATCTGCTAAATCAAACCCTAATTCAGTTGCAGGCGCGCTGGCCGGTGTTTTAAGAGAACATTCCAGCGCGGAAATGCAGGCTATCGGTGCCGGTGCCCTCAATCAGGCGGTAAAGGCTGTGGCCATTGCCCGTGGTTTCGTGGCTCCCCATGGCATTGACCTTATCTGCATTCCTGCCTTCACTGATATCAATATCGAAGGTGAAGAGCGGACGGCTATTAAACTGATTGTGGAGCCGCGCTGAGCAGGGTACAGGAGTGACATAAATGGCAAGTGATTTGCACATGCACACTACCTACTCCGATGGCAAACTCACACCGGAGGAAGTGGTGGCAGCGGCAAGAGCTGCCGGTCTCAAATACATAGCTATCACTGACCACGATACCGTGGAAGGTCTCAGCTATCTTTATGAGAACGGAAGTTATCCCACCAAAGGAATACATCTGATTCCGGGGATTGAGTTCAGTGCTCATCATCCGATGCACGAAATTCATATTTTGGGATACAATGTGGATATATATTATCCTGAGCTTATCGACAAACTAAATGATGTGACGGAAGCGCGCTGGACCCGTTTCAGTGAGATGGTGGAAAAGCTGCAGCAGCTTGGTTATCCCATCACCGAAGGTGAAGTGCTGACCCTGGCAGGCGGCAGCAAATCCATCAGCCGTTCCCATATCGCCCGGGTGCTGGTGAAAAAAAAGTGTTTTGCCAGTGTGCGTGAGGCTTTCGGGGCGGTGCTGCAGAAGGGAAAGGCGGCCTATGTGCCCCATTACCACCTGGAAGTGGAAGAAATCATTGAACTCATAAAGGCTGCCGGCGGAACTCCGGTGCTGGCTCATCCCAAACTGGTGGGAGATGATGAGCTGGTACGCGACTTGTGCCAGCGTGGCATAGAGGGGCTGGAGGTATTTTATCCCCAGCATGATGCGGATGATACGGCACGTTATTATATGATGGCTAAGGAATTTAATCTTCTGCCCTCCGGGGGCTCGGATTATCATGGTTATCCCACCAGACAACCCACAGAGATAGGTATTTTTACCATTGAAGACAAATGGGCAGAGGCTTTTTATCGTACCTTAGGCAAGTTTAGGTAGATTTAGTTAAATATTAGTCAGGAGAGCAGTATATGGATGTGATAGCTTTAGTCGGCCCCAGCGGTACCGGCAAAAGTCACCACGCGCTGATTGTGGCGCATCAAAACAAGGCGGATGCCATTATTGATGACGGAATCCTGATTAAGGACGGCAAGATAGTGGGCGGTCATTCAGCCAAGAAGGAGCCCAGCAAGATTATGGCGGTGCGCCGGGCGATTTTTGTTCTGCCCGGTCATGCTGAAGAGGTGCAGGCAGCCATCAAGGAGGCCAAGCCGCACCGTATCCTCATTTTGGGAACTTCGGAAAATATGGTCTATAAGATAGCCAAGGCTTTGCACCTGCCGCAAATTGCCAAAATTATACATATCGAGGACGTGGCCACGAAGCAGGAAATGGCTATGGCGCAGTTCCATCGTCTGAAGGAAGGCAAGCATATCATTCCCGTGCCCACCATTGAGTTGAAGCCGCATTTTTCCGGCTATCTGGTGGATCCGTTGCAGACGCTCTTTAAGCGGTCTTCTACCAAGCGGCGGCGTCTGGGGGAAAAGTCCATTGTGCGGCCGGTGTTCAGTTACTTCGGCAAGCTGAGCATTGATGATTCAGCCATTAAGTCCATTGTCAAGGCAACGATGAAGAATATGGAGGCCATTACCAAGGTGGATGGCCTCAAGGTCGAGCACATCATGCATAACAATGAAGATCAGGGATTGATGATAGTCTGTGATGTGGTACTGACCTACGGCAACCATATTCCCACGCTGATAACCAAAACTCAGCAGGAAATACGGGAAGCAGTGGAGTATATGACAGGTATGATTGTTCATGAAGTCAATATCCGCGTGAAAACCTTATATGTGAGAGCATAAAAAAGACGCTGTGCTGAAATGCGAAAGTATTTTAGCACAGCGTCTTTTTTAACGCAGGGAATTCATGGTGACAAGCAGCAGCGCCAGCACCTGTCCGCATAACGCGCCCCATGGCGGCAGGAAAGGTACGCCCAGAGGGAAGAGCAGGCCGGCAGCGGCAGGGACAATCAGCAGCCAGGCGGTGACAGCTATCACTTTGTTTTGGGAAATGCGTTTCAGGATGCTTTGGCTGATGTCAATAAGCGTGGTCAAATCCCATAAGAGACCGCTTTTGAGGAAAATTGCGCCCGGGGTTTGTTGCTCGGGGGGAACTGCGGCTGGTTCCTTTTCATTATGAGCCGGTGCCAGCTCAATGGCGGCATCGGCGGCAGCCTGCAGCTCTCGGGGGATGAATCCTCTTTCTACCAAAGCCACGCCGGTGCCGCGCGCCTTGAGGAGCTGCAATTCCCGGATTTTGCCATCGCTGTCCAGCTGGCTGTGTACGTCATCAAGGCCTGCTTTGCGCCCCAAGGCTTCGGCAGTGCGCTTGTTTTCACTGGTCAGCATGATGAGGCGCAGATGGCTGCGTTTCAGCTTGCGCAGGGTGCGCAGGGTATCATCGGCCACGCCGTCATCTATGGCAATAATGCCCCGGCAGTATTGGCCGTTGGTGACAAAGACCGTTGTGTGGCCGCGCTGGGCCAGTTGGTCGTTCTTGGTGACAAGGTCGGCGCCGATTTTTACTTTTTCGCGTTTCAGCCAGGCCAGATTGCCCACGCGCAGGGAGTTGCGTCCCACGATGGCTTCAACGCCGCAGCCGGGGATTTCGTTGAAAGCCGTGGCATCCAGAAGCTTTACACCGCGCTGATGTGCTGTTTCGTAAATGGCCCGGCCTACGGGATGGGCGGCCTGCTTTTCTGCTGAGGCAGCCAGAGCCAGCAGGGTATTTTGACTGACACCGGCCGGGTACAGCGAAGCAACATAAGGCTGACCTTCGGTTATGACACCGTGGCGGCTCAGTACCAGAGTGTCAATGGTGCTTGCTGCCAGCATCTGCCCTTTGGTGGGAATGGAGATATCCGCCTGCTCTGCCAGCTTCCGCCCCTTGATAAAGGGCAGACAGGAACTTAGCAGCCACGGCAGGGGCAGGGCTGCGATAAAAGTGGTGACAGCTATGCTTAGGCTGACCGGGACAGCTTGTCCGCTGCTGAACCAGTAATAGCCTGTGCCGCCAGCCAATATCAGTGGTATGATGACTAAAAGAATATGCTTCAGAAATTTTTTCATGATTATCCCTCGTTTCTCTTTAGCATATTCGGCATATAACGGGCGTTTCCCTTTTAAAAAAAATTTGTATTACCCTGCTGATTTATGTATAATGATGTATAGTGATGCTATGAAGGGAGCATCCTGCAATATGGGGGAGGTAATTTTTAGTATGATTGGTGACAAACTGCGTAATGAACGTGAACGTCAAAATTTAACTATTCAGGATATCGCTAAAGGAACGAGCATTCGCTCCTTATATATAGAAGCAATTGAAAAAGGTGAATACGATAAACTGCCGGGCAAGGTTTATGCCAAGGGATTTGTCCGCAATTATGCGGCATTCCTGCGGATTGATGCGGATGCGGCTGTACAGCAGTTTACGGAAGAAAATCATCCTGAGGATGCAGCAGCGGCTGCGGAACGGGAAGAGAGATTGCAGGCAGTCGAAGAACGTACCCGGGACGAAGCCCGCGCCAAGCTGGCTACGGGCAGTGATTTTAGGGAACGCACTGCGGCAGACAGCAGCCGTCAGAATTCATGGCTGATTGCGGTGATTGTCATTCTGGTGGCAGGCGGCGCTTATTTCCTGCTGTCCATGGATGACAACAACAGCGCCAGCAAGGCTCCGGCCAAGCAGGTGACACAGACAGCCAAGAAAGCGGTCAGCAACACTAAACCGGCAGACAAGCAGCCGGCAGAAACAACTCCTGCAGCGAAGAAGATTGATGGCGTGGAACTGGTTGCTAAGTTCACCGACCGCTGCTGGACACAGGTCGTAGCTGACGGCAAGACCGTGTACGAAGGTACGATGGAAGCCGGCAAGTCGCAGACTTGGAAGGGCAAGAGCAAAGTCGTTATCACGGCCGGCAATGCCGGGGCCGTTGAACTCAGTGTCAACGGGCAGACCATGGGCAAGGCCGGTGATATTGGTCAGGTTGTGGAAAAAAGCTTTACGCCAGAGTCTCTGACCGGTGCTGTTAGTGCTAACGCAGACAAAAAGGACAGCAGGAAGTAATGAACGAATTTTTGCCAATCAGCAAAACAGATATGGCGCAGCGGGGCTGGGATGAACTGGATTTCATCTTTGTCTCCGGCGATGCTTATGTGGACCACCCTAGTTTTGGGCCGGCTATTTTGTGCCGGCTGCTGGAAAAACATGGCTATAAGGTAGGTCTTATTCCCCAGCCGGACTGGCATTCTACCAGGGATTTTAACCGCCTGGGGAAACCGCGGCTGGGGTTTCTTGTGTCTGCTGGCAATATGGATTCCCTGCTTAATAAGTTTACCGCGGCGAAAAAAACACGGCATCAGGATGCCTATTCACCGGGGGGCAGGGCCGGCTATCGGCCGGAACGGGCCACCATCGTTTACTGCAACCGTCTGCGGGAACTGTATCCCGATGTACCCATCATCATCGGCGGCATTGAAGCCAGCCTGCGGCGTCTGGCTCATTATGATTACTGGTCGGATAAAGTGCGCCGTTCCATGTTGGTTGACAGCGGCGCCGATTTGCTGATTTTTGGCATGGGGGAACGGGCGCTTTTGCAGGTGGCCGCTGATTTGCAGCAAGGCGTGGAAATCGGCAATATTCAGGATGTCCCGGGAACCTGCTACAAGGTTCCCGATATGGATTATGTCTGGGATTACCTGCCGCTGCCCTCCTATGCAGAGGTGGCGGCTGATAAAAAGCAGTTTGCCGCAGCCTTTAAGCTGGAATATCTGGAGCAGGATGCTTTCCGTGGGCGGAAGCTGGCTCAGCAGAATGATGAATGGTGTGTGGTGCAGAATCCACCGGCCAAACCCTTGTCCGAAGAAGAGATGGACGAGATATACGATTTGCCCTATCAAAGGACATGGCATCCCATCTATGATAAAGATGGCGGCGTGCCGGCCATCGCTGAGGTGCAGTTCAGCCTGCTCAGCCAGCGGGGCTGTTTTGGCGGCTGTAACTTCTGCGCCATCATCTCCCATGAAGGGCGGATTATTCAGCGGCGCAGTCATGAGTCCCTTTTGCGTGAGGCGCGTATTCTTACAAAGCTGCCGGGGTTTAAGGGCTATATCCACGATGTGGGCGGCCCGACGGCCAATTTCCGGCGGACAAGCTGTGACGCGCAGCTGGAGAGGGGAACCTGCCGGGGCAAGCCCTGCCTGTCGCCTGTGCCCTGTCAGAATCTGGTGGCTGACCACAGCGATTATCTCAAGCTGCTAAGGGAACTCAGGGCAGTTCCCGGCGTGAAAAAGGTCTTTGTCCGCTCAGGAGTACGCTTTGACTATTTGCTGCTGGCCAAGGACAATTTTCTGGAAGAGTTGTGCAAGTACCATATCAGCGGTCAGTTGAAGATTGCCCCGGAGCATATCACCGACAGGGTGACGCGGATGATGGGCAAGTCCGGCCGCAAGGTCTATGAACGGTTTGTGGACAGGTTCACGGCCATGAATAAAAAGCTGGGGATGAAGCAGTACCTGGTACCTTATTTTATGTCCAGCCATCCGGGCGCGAAGCTGGAGGATGCCATTGAACTGGCTGAGTTCATCCGCGACAGGGGTTATCATCCCCAGCAGGTTCAGGACTTTATCCCCACGCCGGGGACATTGTCAACCTGCATGTGGTATACCGGCATAGACCCTTTGACGGGGGAAGCTGTGTATTCTGCCAAGTCCTATGAGGATAAGCTGATGCAGAGGGCCTTGATGCAGTACTGGCTGCCGAAAAATCAGGCCATTGTACGCAAAGCCCTGCGCAAGGCCGGGCGGCAGGATTTAATCGGCTATGAAAAAAAATGTCTGGTACGGCCCGAGAGCAAAAATGACAAGTCAAAGCTGACAAGTCAGCGGGACGGCAGGCGCAAAAATGATGTGAAAAAGAAGGTGCGGCGATGAGATGCCCATATTGTAAAAATAATGACAGTCGTGTAATAGATTCCCGGGCGGCAGAAGAAGGAGCAACCATCCGCCGCCGCCGTGAATGCACATCCTGCGGCAAGCGGTTTACCACCTACGAAGTGGTGGAAAAACAGCCGCTTATGGTAGTAAAGCAGGATGGACGCCGGGAGGTATTTAAACGGGAAAAGATATTAAACGGCATTATTAGGGCCTGTGATAAACGGGATATTTCGTTGGAGCGCATTACCAATCTAGCCAATGAAATCGAACGCGATATCCGCAATACGATGGAGCAGGAAGTCTCCACGAGCGATATCGGTAAATTGGTGATGAACCGTCTGAAGGATTTTGATGAAGTGGCTTATATCCGTTTTGCTTCGGTGTATCGGAAATTTGCCGATATCAGCAGCTTTATGGAGGAATTGCGTGAGCTGCAGGCACATAAGACAAATGGCGACGGTCATGAGTAAGGAATAAGTGGAGGAAGAAAGCAGTTGGCTTGGCAGTTAAAACAGGAGTTAAAGGAAACCTTAGCGGCAGAGGAAGGTTATTACCGCTATCCCTTGGGCACCCGTCTGCCAGTTGCGCTGGCTTATCCCAATTCCTACTTTGTGGGCATGTCCAATCTCGGGCTGCATATCATTTATGAGTTGCTGAATGAGCGCAGCGATACGGCCTGCGAACGGGTATTCCTGCCGGAGCGCAGGAGTCTGGAGCGTTATGAAAACACCAGAACGCCCCTGATGAGCATTGAAAACCAGCTGCCCCTGCTGCAGTTTCCCCTGATTGCCTTTGTCCTGTCCTTTGAAATGGATTACTTCAATGTCGTAAAGATGTTGTCTTTGGGCAAGGTAAAGGTACGGGCTGACGAACGCGGGGATATGGACCCGGTGGTTATCGCCGGCGGCCCCTGTGCTACGTTTAACCCCGAGCCTTTGGCCGGTGTGATTGATGCCTTTGTCATCGGCGAAGGGGAAGTCATTATGCCGTCGCTGATGGATGCTTTTTATAAGGCCCGGCAGGACGGTGTCAGCCGCCCGCAGCTGCTGCAGCGGCTGGCGCAGGTCCCCGGCGTTTATGTGCCTTCTCTTTATGAACATTGTTATGAGGATGGCAGACTGGTGGCGATAACGCCTAAAGAGAACGCTCCGGCCAAAGTTTTTCGGCAGTGGGTAAGGAATCTTGATGAACATCCTGCCCATACGGTGGTGCGGACAGAGAATACGGAGTTTAATTTCTATCTTATAGAAACAGCCAGAGGCTGCGGCCGTCATTGCCGTTTCTGTATGGCCGGCTACTGTTTCCGCCGTCCCCGCAACCGTTCTTTGGACATGGTGACAAAGGCTGTTAAAGAGGCTTTGCAGTATAAAAAGCGCATAGGCCTGATGGGGGCAGCTATTTCTGATTATCCTGAGATCAACGAATTGTGCAAGGATATTTTAGGCGAGGGGCTGTCCATGTCGGTAGCTTCCTTCCGAGCCGATTCTGTCACTAGGGAACTGGTGGATTCGCTGGCACAATGCGGTCTGAAAACCCTGACGATGGCTCCCGAGGCCGGCAGTTCGCGGATGCGTGCTGTCATTAACAAGGGGATAGAGGAGGAACATCTCTTCCGGGCCATGGATATGGGGCTGCAGGCAGGTATTCGTCATTTCCGCCTTTACATTATGGTCGGCCTGCCCTTTGAAACAGACGAGGATGTAGCGGCAATAGTTGACTTGGCCGGACGGCTGAAGGATTATATGGAAGAGCAGGGGAGCAAGGGTACGCTTACTTTAAGCGTCAATCCGTTTATTCCCAAGCCGTTTACGCCCTTCCAATGGCTGCCCATGGCAGATAAGAAGTATGTGGAACGGGCCTTTAAAAATCTGACACAGGGTTTGCGCAAACGTAAAAACATCATTGTGGGGGTGGAATCTCCCAAGGAAGCTTTCATACAGGGCGTGCTGGCCCGTGGCGACCGGCAGGTGGGCGAAGCGCTGCTGGCGGCCTGTGAACTGGGCGGCAGCAAGGCCTTTAAACGGGCAATGAAGGCCTGCGGACTGCAGGCGGCGGATTACCTTTACCGCCGGCGCGCTGAGCAGGAGATATTTCCCTGGGATATTTTGGACATGGGCTTTACCCGTGAATATATTTACCGGGAACTGGGCAAGGCCGAGGCCTTGCAGCCAACCTTGCAGTGTTTTGACGGCTGCCATCGCTGCGGCGTATGTTAGCGTATGGACAAGAAGGCACATTAGTGTTATGTTATAACGGTAGGTGATAATGTGAGTTATGTACTGGAGCATTTAGGCAGTAACCTGTGGCGTGGACGTTTTACATCCTTTGCTGAAAAAATTTGCCAGCATGGTTTTTCCGGCAGGCTGGGGGGCGTAAGCGAAGCACCCTATAAATCCCTGAACATGGGACTGCATGTAGGGGATAAGCCGGAAGATGTCTGGCAGAACCGGCAGATATTTTGCCAGAGCCTTGATGCAGCGGCAGCAAAACTTATTGCTCCGGAGCAGATTCACGGTGACAGGATTGTGCGTGTCACGGAAAAGGATGCCGGCCGGGGAGCAAAGGTTTATGCCGAGGCCATAGCCGGTACAGATGCGCTTATCACGAATGTGCCGGGCCTTCCCTTGCTGTTGTGTTTTGCTGACTGCACGCCGGTAATCTTTCTCGATGCGGAAAAGAAAGCGGTGGGCATTGCTCACGCCGGCTGGAAAGGAACAGTGGCCGGGATTGCGGCCAAAACCGTTGCCCGGATGACGGAGGAATTCGGCTCCCAACCGCAGGATATCATAGTCGGTATAGGCCCGGCTATCGGTCCCTGCTGCTATGAGGTAGGCGAAGATGTGGCTGCAAAATTTCGGGAGGCTTTTCCGAAGGAGCATGAGGCGGTTATTACCTCAAAGAATGGCAGGCTGCATGTGAATCTCTGGGAGGCCAACCGCCGCCAGCTGCTGCAGGCAGGCATTTTGCCTGAGCATATCGAAATGGCTGAGGCTTGTACGGCCTGTGAACATCAATGGTATTTTTCCTATCGGGCTGACGGTGGCCAGACAGGAAGAATGGCAGCGCTTATCGCTTTAAAGGGGGACTGACCATGAGTCAGGATATTGCCAAGGCTTATCAGGATGTGCTGGATAAAATAGAAGCAGCTAAATCCCGGCGGACAGACGTGCCGCAGGATGAAGCTGTGACTTTGGTAGCGGTGACCAAGAATCATGATGTGGCTGCCATGCAGGAAGCCATTGCCGCCGGGGCTGTCAATGTGGGGGAAAACCGCGTGCAGGAGGCCTTGAAGAAACATGCGGCAATCGGCTCTGCCGTAACATGGCATATTATCGGTCATTTGCAAACCAACAAGGTTCGGCAGGCCGTGAAATTTGCCGACCTGATACATTCGGTGGATAGTTTGCATTTGGCAGAAGCGATTGACCGCGAGGCCACACGCATTGGCAAAGTGCAGGATGTGCTGGTGCAGGTGAATCTGGCCAAAGAGGACAGCAAATCAGGTGTTTATGCCGAGGAGCTGGAGGACATGCTGTTTAAGGTTGACAGCCTGCCTAACTTGCGCTTGCGCGGGCTGATGTGCATGGCTCCGCACTATGATGATGTAGAGCTGTGCCGCCCACTGTTCAAAAGTATGTATAAAATTTATAAAAAAATACAGGACTTTGACTATCAAAGGGCGAATATAAACTATTTATCAATGGGTATGACCAATGACTACCAAATTGCTGTAGAAGAAGGTGCCAACATTGTGCGCGTAGGCACGGCGATATTTGGCCCGCGTCAGTATTAAAAAGGGGACGAATCATGAGTATTATCGATAAAGTCTGTGGAAAAATGGGGCTGATGGACCCTGTTGATGAAAAATATGACAAGTATGATAAATATGAAGAAGAGCTTGAGACTGATGAAGCAAGACTGTCTGCAGAAGAGGAAGAGAGATTTGACATGAGCCATGAACGCAGTGATAGTTCCCGTAACGTAGTAGACTTTCAGTCCGCAGCCTCTGCCCGGGAAACGACGACGGTTACCAACATGAAAATGAAGGTTATTGTCATTGAGCCCAAAACCTTTGACGATGCCCAGCAGGTAGCCAACAACCTTCGGGAAAAAAAGCCGGTCGTTATCAATTTTGAAAAGACCGAGGCTGAGGACGCAAAGCGCATCATTGATTTCATCAGCGGTACGACCTATGCGCTGAATGGTGAAATCAAAAAGGTGGGACATAATGTATTCCTGTGCGCTCCCAGCAATGTCAATGTAAGCTATACGGAAGAAGAGCGCAAGGTATCGGCAGACATGCCTTGGCTGAAAAAATAAGAGGCGACGGTAATACTTATGGCAAGTGAACAAAAAGAGAAACTAATCCGCTTTTATAAAGGTACTGAAGGCGAAGAGACGGTCATAAAATTAGTTGATTTGGCAGAAAACGTCCAGCGTACACAAAAATTCCGCCTGTCAGGATTCCTTGACCCCTATGGACAGGAAATTGCGGAAACCGTCGCCGCCAACTATGGCAATATCCGGGTGGATTTTGCCGGTGGATATCAGGGGGCTGAACGAGCCAGAGCCATCTTCATTCATGAGGATTTTGGCGGTACGCCCAACGGCTTTGATATTGACTGCATCAAGGCTCAGTGGAACGGCCAGTTTGCCAGGCTCAGCCATCGTGATGTTTTAGGTGCTTTGATGGGACTGGGGATTGAGCGTGATTGTATCGGTGACCTCTTAGTGACCAATGACAGCGTGCGTATCCTGTGCCAGACGAAAATGGCCGATTTTCTGCTGCTGAACCTTACGAAAATCGGCGCTGTCGGGGTGGAATGCAGCCGGGCGGAACTGGCGGAAATCGCCCCCAAGGAGGAACGGTGCAAAGAGATTCGCGCCACCGTGGCATCACTGCGCGTGGATTCCATTGCCGCTGCCGGTTTTGGCTCATCAAGAAGCAAGGCTGCCGCCGATATAGCAGCGGATAAACTCAAAATCAACTGGCAGCCGGTCAAAAACGCCTCCCAGAATGTCAAAGAAGGCGATATCCTCTCCATGCGCGGCAGAGGCCGTCTGGAAGTGGCAGAAGTCAGAGGAACGACCAAAAAAGGCCGTACTGTAGTGGTACTTAAAAGATATTTATAAATTTAGAAGCTCCCGAATAAGAAATATATTTCTTATTCGGGAGCTTTATTTGTTATAATTGACGGGGTGATAGAATGATGATAGAATGATATTAAAAGAGGTGATAGCATGATAGAAAACAACAATACGGAATTCAAGCGAGAGTACACGGAGAGCATCCGTAAGACGGTGGTGGCTTTTGCTAACTCGGATGGCGGCAATTTGTATATCGGTATTGATGATGACGGGACGGCGGTAGGTGTAGCTGATGTTGATGATGTACAGAAGCGTGTAATCAGCTTATGCCGTGATGGAATTCAGCCTGATGTAATGATGTTTCTATCATGTGATAGAATTGTGATAGAAGGCAAAGACGTAATTCGCCTTTTGGTTCAACGGGGAACGTCCTGCCCATACTATTTGAAAGGCAAGGGTCTGCGCCCGGAAGGTGTTTTTGTTCGGCGTGGGCCTGTCAGCCTGCCGGCCACAGATGCACAGATCCGGAAGATGATTCGCGAGGCCGGAGATTATCATTATGAGCAGGAGCGTTCTTTGGAACAGGAACTGACGTTTAAGGACACAGAAAGAATATTGCAGGAGGCGCATGTGTCCTTTGATGATGCCGAGAAACGTTCCTTGTGTATTGTAAGTAGTGACGGCCTGTATACGAATTTGGGACTGCTCCTGTCTGACCAATGTCAGCACACGGTAAGAGTGGCGGTTTTTTCGGGAAAAAATCAGCTGGTGTTCCGTGATCGGCGTGAGTTTTCCGGCTCACTTTTGTTGCAGGTGAATCAGGTTATAGAATTTATTGATTATCATAATGCCATTCATTCAGAAATTCGCGGCATGAAGCGGCTGGACAGCCGGGACTATCCTGTTGAGTCTTTGCGCGAAGCGATATTTAATGCCTTTGTTCATCGTGACTATGGCTTTAGCGGCAGTTTATTAGTGAGCGTTTATGATGATAGAATGGAAATTCTTTCCTTAGGTGGTCTGGCTGAAGGCATGACCTATAATGACATGATGCTCGGAGTTTCTATTTCGCGCAATCCGAAATTGGCGGAAATATTTTACCGCCTGCATTACATTGAAGCCTTTGGCACAGGTGTACGCCGTATCTTTGCAGGTTATGGCGATGGTGAGAGACAGCCGCAGTTTTTGGTATCAGACAATGCGGTTAAGGTTGTTTTGCCCAATTTGCATTTTGAACGGGAACAGGTTGGAGGAGCTGCAGATCACTTGCATGAGGCGCAACCAATATATACTAATGATGAAATAACTGATGATATGAAAGTATATCAGGCCATTGCTGCAGGTGTGGACAGCCGTAAAGCTCTGCAGGAACGCATGGGCTTTTCTCTGACCAAAACCGTTAATATTTTACGCAGATTAGTGGAGGCCGGAAGAATACGGCGTTTGGGGAACGGGAAAAATATTCGCTATGTGAGCAAGTGAAAAAGCCGAATGATAGAAAATTTATAAAAGGATTTAACGTAAATAGCGCGAATGTATACTAATGTAGTTTGGCTATAGCCCTCAGGCTATGGTAAAAATTTCAGGAGGTATGAGCATTTATGTTGAGCAGAAGGAAATTTTTGCAGCTGCTGATGGCAGGCGGTGTGACGGTTGCTTTTGACGGGCTGTCCTGTGTGAAGGCTCTGGCGGCCACGGGAGACACGGTGAAGCTGACCATTCTGGGGACAAGCGATGTGCATGGCCGCTTTATGCCATGGGATTACGCTACTGATACGGAGGATCGCTCCGGCAGTCTGGTACAGCTGTATACGGCCATCAAGGAAATTAGAAAAGAAACGCCCAATGTCATTCTGGTGGATTGTGGAGATTCCATTCAGGACAACAGCGTGGAGCAGTTCAATACCAAACCCAAACAGCCCATGATTGTGGCGATGAATGAGATGGGTTACGACACGTGGACTATGGGCAATCATGAGTTCAACTTTGGCCTTGATGTGTTAAAGCATGTAACGGATCAGTTCAAGGGGCAGTCTTTGTGCGGCAATGTCTACTTTAATGACGGGCGGCGCTATCTGCCGGCCAGCACTGTCGTGGAGAAAGGCGGAGTAAAGGTGGGCATCATCGGCATAAATACGCCGATGATTACCGAATTTGAAAAGGACACAGACCATCTGCAAGGCGTAACCGTAAAGAGCCCCACCAGGGAAACGCGCAAGGCCATCGAAGAATTGCAGGGCAAGGCTGATATTTTGATTGGCGTTATGCACATGGGACTGGAAAATGAAAATAATATTCCCGATACCAGCGTTACGGATGTAGCCAAGGCCAATCCTGAACTTACGGCCATTGTCGCAGGGCACATGCATAAGGATGTACCCAGTGCTATCGTAAATGGAGTGTTGATTTCCGAGCCGTATAAATACGGAAAAGTTCTCACCCGTATTGATTTGACCTTGAAACGCAAGGGAGATGGCTGGGAAGTTGCCGCAAAGACGGCCAAAACCATTCCGATGAAAAATTATGCCAGCGACAAGAAACTCGTAAAATTGCTGGCGCCTTTCCATGCTGCGGCGCGTAAGACGGCCAATGAGGAAATCGGCAAGGTCAAAGGGATGAACATGGTACCGCCGGATTCCATGCCGGGCATCAGCGAAGTGCAGGTGGCGGACACGCCCCTGACCAATTTCTTCAATGAAGTACAGCTTCACTACAGCGGCGCTGATGTAACTTCCGTTATCATCAGCCGTGACAATGCACAGATGGCTGTGGGGCCGGTGCGCCGCAAGGACATTGCCTTTAACTATCAGTACACCGGTGGTGAGACCACGGTTTATGAAGTGAGCGGTAAGGACTTACGCCTCTATATGGAATGGGCGGCGGCCTATTTCAATCAAAAGCAGCCGGGAGATATTGCCCCCAGCTATAATCCGGCACGCCGCGCAACCAAGTACAGCACCAATGACATTTTCGGCGGCGTGACCTACAGCATCGACCTGACGGTACCGGCAGGCAAGCGCATCAAAGACCTGCGGCTGAAACGTACAGGACAGCTTATTGAGGACAACGACACCATCAAGCTGGGGATGAATGCTTACCGCATGAACCAGCTCACTGCCAAGAACGGCATTTTTGCCGGCCGTCAGTTTAAACAGCTGTGGACAAGCATAGAAGCCTTTGGTGAAACAGAGGGGACTATCCGCAACATGACCATCCGCTACATCAAAGATGTGAAAAAGGGTGTCATTGACGTCAAGCCTGTGAGTGACTGGCATATTGATGGTTTTGACAGACAGTCGGAAAACTATAAAAAAGCTGCGCAGCTCCTGCGTGCAGGGAAAATCAAGCTGCATAACTCGGAAGATGGCAAATATACCAATATCGCTTCTATAAATGAACGGGATATTAAATGAGAATGTGACAGTTCAGGTGGCGGCTCCAAGGAGCCGCCATTTGTGTGTCTGAGTACATATCAGTATGGTTTTTTTTCTAAAAATATGATAATATAGGTGATATTGAAAAATAAGGCGAAGAATCGTATCAAACAGATAGGGGATAATAATTTTGCTTACACCAATGGACATACATAACAAGGATTTCAAGCGCAGCTTCCGTGGCTATAACGAGGATGAGATAGATGATTTCCTTGACAAGGTTGTAAATGATTATGAAAAACTGTTCCGGGAAAATGACCGCTTGAAGGAGGAGTTAGCCCGGTCGCAGAAGGATAATGAACAGTACCAGCAGCTGGAAAAGAATCTGAAGGACACCCTGCTGGTAGCCCAGAAGACTGCCGAGGAAGTCACCAGCAATGCGCGCAGCAATGCTGAGGAAATGCGGGAAAACACCAGCAAGGAGTGCCAGAACAAGCTGCAGGAAGCGGAAATGGAAGCTGCCCGAATGATTGAAGATGCCAGAAACAAGGTACGGGCTATCGTGAGTGAGTATGACAGGCTGGTACGCGAGAAAAACCACTTCCTGCGGAAAATCAAGGTGACAATGGAATCTGAGCTGACGATTATCAATGAGACGCTGGCGGAGATTCCCGACCCTGAAAAAGATGAGCGTCAGGCCAGGGCACAGGGGACACAGGCTGAGGCTTTGCAGAAAGCACTGGCTGACCATCAGGAGCAGGCTGACAACAAGGACGCAGAGGAAAACAAAGAGGAGGACTAAGAGCGCGTAAATGGCTTGGGGATTGTTTTTTATACTGCTGGCCGTAGACCAGGCAGTAAAGTTTTTTGTAGAGACAACGATGTTGCCGGGGGAGAGTATTCCCCTGATTGACGGGATTTTTCACATTACCTATGTGTTGAATCCGGGCGCGGCTTTTGGGATTTTTCCTCACCAAAGTTGGTTCTTTATACTGGCCGGCGCAGCAATGATTGCTGCGTTTTTCTATTATTACCCGTGGCTGAAGCGTCAGTGCGGCTATTTTCACTATGGCTGTATAGCGTTGCTGTCCGGGGCGGTGGGCAACCTTATCGACCGTATTCGCAGCGGACTGGTGATAGACTTTTTTGACTTTCGCATCTGGCCGGTGTTTAACATTGCTGATGTGGCTATCGTTTTGGGGGTAGTCAGCATGATTTATGCAATTCTTTACAAGATAAAGGAAACGGATGAATGATGGATAAGCAGGTTACATACAAGGCAGCAGAGGCAGGGAAACGTGTGGATGTGTTCCTTGTGGAGATGCAGCCGGAATTATCCCGTTCCCATATTCAAAAGCTCATTGACAAGGGCGCGGTGCTGGTGGATGGACATATACGCAAGGCAAATTATAAACTGCGCGGCAGTGAGACGGTGACGCTGGCTATGCCTGAGGCCGAGACCATCAGCGTAGTGCCGGAGGATATTCCCTTGGATGTACTCTACGAGGACAAGGATATCATCGTCATAAATAAACCGCGGGGTATGGTGGTACATCCGGCTGCCGGGGTCAGCACAGGCACATTGGTAAATGCCCTGCTGTACCACTGTCATGACCTTTCGGGGATAAACGGGGAAATCCGTCCGGGAATTGTGCATCGCTTGGATAAGGACACTTCTGGTGTGCTTGTCTGTGCCAAAAATGATGCGGCCCATCTTGATTTGGCGCAGCAAATCAGCACGAAAACTGCTCATCGCATTTACCGGGCCATCGTCCATGGCAACATCAGGGAAGAGGCCGGAATCATCAAAGGTGATATCGGCCGGCATCCCACGGATAGAAAGAAAATGGCCATTGTCCGGGAAAATGGCAAGCCGGCGGTAACTCACTTCAAGGTATTGGAGCGTTTTGGCGAGTACACGCTGGTGGAATGTCAGCTGGAAACAGGGCGTACCCATCAAATACGGGTACACATGACCAGTATCGGCCATCCTTTGGTAAATGACCCCAAGTACGGGCCGAAGAAGGGTTCTCCCTTTGCCATCAAGGGACAGGCTTTGCACTCCCTGACGCTTACGCTGACGCATCCCGTTACCAAAGAGGAAATGACCTTTACGGCGCCGCTGCCTCAGGATATGGAAAAAATCCTGACGGGGCTGCGCAATAAAATGGCCAGAAAATAAATGTTTTTATAATGAGGAGGGAGCTTATGCCGGAATTTGTCGAAAAGGCGGTGCTTATGGATTCAGAGGGAATCCGCCGGGCGCTTACACGTATTTCCCATGAAATCGTGGAAAAGAACAAAGGGGTAGAAAATATCGTGCTGGTGGGGATTCGCACCAGAGGTGTACCGATTGCCGAACGCCTGGCAGAAAATATCGCCAAAATCGAAGGCCAGCAGCCGCCGGTAGGCGTACTGGACATCACCTTGTACCGTGATGACTTGTCAACACTGGCCTATCAGCCCATCGTGCGCCCCACGGAACTGCCCGTGGATATCACTGGCAAGACCATAGTGCTGGTGGATGATGTACTCTATACCGGCCGTACTATCCGGGCGGCGCTGGATGCCATTATCGACAATGGCCGTCCCAAAACCATTCAGCTGGCTGTATTGGTGGACAGAGGCCATCGGGAATTGCCCATCAGAGCCGACTTTGTGGGCAAGAACGTTCCCACCTCATCACGGGAAGTGGTCAGCGTACAGTTGCAGAACATTGATAATGATGAAAAGGTCGTCATTCGGGAAATTAAGGAATAAGAAAAGCAGTGAGCCGTCCGGTTCACTGCTTTTAGCGGTTTATAAGGTTGTTTACTCTGCGTCAAACAGGGGCAGAGCTTCTAGAAAAATGATATCCGAACGCTTGGCTGCGTCGCCTTCTGCCAGCACGCAGGCTTCGCCGATGACCTTGCCGCCGGCTTTTTCCGTGAGTTCGGTGAGCGCCTTCATGGAGCCGCCGGTGCTGATGACATCATCCAGCAGCAGGACATTTTTGCCCTTGAGACGGTCGACATCCACACCATCCAGACAGAGCTTCTGCACACCTTTGGTGGTGATGGAGATATCTTCTACCCACAGGGCATTTTCCATATAGGCTTTGACGGATTTTCGGGCTACCACATAGCGCTCCATACCCAGCTCGCGGGCCAGGTCAGCCGCCAGAGGGATGCCTTTTGTTTCTGCCGTCAGGATAACATCTGTAGCAGCAGGAATCTTTTTGGCTAATTCCTTGGCGCAGGCCAGAGTAAGGTCCGGGTCGCCCAGCATGATGAAACCGGCGATTGCCAGTCTGTCAGTGACGTTTAAAATAGGCAGGGAACGCTGGCAGCCAGCCACTGTTAAATCATAAAATCTATTGGCCATAGTACACCTCTTCTTAATTTTTACGGAACTATTATACGCTCTTTTTGGGGGGAGTGCAAATTTTATTGCACAGACCTGCCGGAATTGTGTAAAATATATAATTGTGATTCATTTAAGGAAAAGGAGGCTGTTTGGTTGCGTATTTTACTAACCAACGATGACGGTATAAAAGCCCCGGGCATTGAGGCACTGATACGGGCTCTGCATAAGGACCATGAGATTATCGTAGCGGCGCCGATGGTTCAGCAAAGCGGCATGAGCAATGCTTTGACCATTGGCCCGCCAATTGAGGTGGCCCGTGATGAGGCACTGGAGGAGCGTTACGGTATAGAGGCTTGGGCGATTGGCGGTACGCCTGCCGACAGTGCAAAACTTTATATAGAGGCTTTGGCAGGGACAGCGCCGGATTTAGTGGTATCGGGCATCAATCACGGCGCAAATCTGGCTACGGATGTAATTTATTCGGGGACTGTCGGGGCGGCTATGGAAGGCTACTTCCACGATATTCCGTCCTTTGCCTTGTCGCTTGATGTGCATAGTGAATTGAACTACGATGATGCGGCGGCGATTTTTGCCCGCGATTTTAGGAAAATGATGCCCGGTACAGGCAAGGTGTTTCTTTATAACGTAAATTATCCGGTATTCCTTAAGGACGGCAAGGCGCAGTATGTGTTTGGACGGCAGGGCAAACGCGATTACATCAACGCTTTTACCCATGAGGAACGGGATGGCAGGCTGTTTTATACCATGGCCGGCGAAGTCTATGACTCGGACAAGGGCAGCGCCACGGATATCTATGCTACCGAGCAGGGCTATATTTCTGTGACGCCGCTTGTCACCGATATGACAGATTATATGGAACTTGACCGGCGGCTGGAAAAATAGGGTGACGCTGTAGTTGGTTTCGTGATAAAATATAAGTTGAGATTTTTTGAAGTGTAGGGAGGTTATTACCATGGAATCAATGATTCGCGATATTAAACTTGCACCGGCTGGACACGACAAAATCGAATGGGTAAAAAATTTTATGCCCGTCATGCGTGCCGTAGATGAGGAGTTTTCCAAGACAAAGCCCTTTGCCGGCAAGAAGATGGTTATTACACTGCACTTGGAGGCCAAGACTGCCTATATGGCAGAGGTCTTTAAACATGCCGGAGCTGAAGTGGCCATTACGGGCAGCAATCCGTTGTCCACGCAGGATGATGTGGCCGCAGCGCTGGTGGAGGACGGTGTCAACGTCTTTGCTTGGCATGACTGCACGGAAGAGGAATATTTTAAGTTCATTGATGAAGCCTTGAAGATTGAACCGGATTTCATCATTGATGATGGCGGTGACCTGGTGCATACGCTCCATACGACGCGCCGTGACCTGCTGCCTAAGATTGTGGGCGGTTCCGAGGAAACGACTACGGGCGTACACCGCCTGCGCGGTCTGGCTCAGGCTGGCAAGCTGGAATTTCCGATGATTGCGGCCAATGATGCCTATATGAAGTTCCTCTTTGACAACCGCTATGGTACCGGTCAGTCAACATGGGATGGCATCATGCGTACCACGAATCTCGTTATCGCCGGCAAGACCGTGGTTATCGCCGGTTACGGCTGGTGCGGCAAGGGCGGTGCCATGCGCGCCCGTGGCCTCGGTGCCAATGTAGTCATTACAGAGGTTGACCCCATCAAGGCGATTGAAGCCATTTTTGATGGCTTCCGGGTTATGCCGATGGATGAAGCCGCAAAAATCGGTGATATATTCCTGACCTTGACCGGTGATAAGGATGTTATTGTAAAGCGTCATTTTGAGTCCATGAAGGACGGCGTCATGCTGGCAAACTCCGGTCATTTCGATTGTGAAATCAATATCCCTGAACTGGAGGGGCTGGCTAAATCCCGTCGCAGAGTGCGTAACAATATCGAAGAGTTCTTAATGCCGGATGGCAGGAAGATATACCTGCTGGCAGAAGGCCGTCTGGTGAATCTGGCTGCCGGTGACGGTCATCCGGCGGAAATCATGGATTTGTCCTTTGGCGTGCAGTTCTTCTCCATGATGTACCTGCTGGAGCATGGCAGGGAACTGTCCAAGGAAGTACACCTGATGCCGGAAGAAATCAATATTAAACTGGCAGAATTGAAGCTGAAATCGCTGGGCGTGGCTATTGATAAGCTGACCCCGGAGCAAAAGGCTTATTTAAACCTTGAATAAACATAAATGAGGAGTGTAGGGAATTGAAAACTTTAATAAAGAATGTCTGCGTGGTTATGCCCGATGGTACGACGCCTGTTACCAACATCATGGTGGATGGCAAAAACATTGCCGCTATCGGTGATGTGCCGGATACATTCCGTCCCGGCAAGGTCATTGACGGCAAGAACCATCTGGCAGTGTCCGGTTTTGTCAATGCTCATACCCATACGTCCATGACGCTTTTGCGCAGCTATGCCGATGACATGGCGCTGATGGACTGGCTGAATGATATGGTTTGGCCGGCTGAAGCCAAGATGAATTCGGATGACATTTATTGGGGCGCTATGCTGGCCATGGTGGAAATGGTACGTTCCGGCACCACCACCTTTGCCGATATGTACGGCCCCTATATGGACAGAGTGGCTGAGGCTGCTATGGATGCCGGTATCCGCGGCGTGCTTTCCCGAGGCATTATCGGCGTAGCTCCCGATGGGGATAAAAAGCTGCAGGAAAACGTGGAACTCTACAAGGATTTCCACGGCAGCGCCGATGGCCGCATTACGGTGATGTTTGGCCCCCATGCACCTTACACCTGTCCGCCGGAATTCCTGCAGAAGGTGGCAAAAACGGCTCAGTCCATGGGCGCCGGCATTCATATTCACATGCATGAAACGAAAACGGAAGTTGAGGATTCCCTGAAACAGTACGGCAAGCGCCCCTTTGCCTGGGTCGCTGAAACGGGACTCTTTGACGGCGGCTTCACGCTGGCGGCTCATTGCGTGCATTTGGATGATAATGATATCGCCATTATGAAGAAGTACAAGATAAGTGCCGCCCATAATCCCGGCAGCAACATGAAGCTGGCCAGTGGCGTATCTCCGGTACCGCGCCTGCTCAGCGAGGGCATTGTGACGGCTCTGGGGACGGACGGTGCTTCTTCCAACAACAATCTGGACATGCTGGAAGAGGTTAATCTGGCGTCTATGCTCCATAAGGTAAATGAGTATGACCCGTTGGCTGTTCCTGCCTTTGAAGCTTTGAAGATGGGTACCGAATACGGTGCCAAGGCTGTGGGCATTGAAAAGCTGGGTCGTCTGGAGGCTGGCTGCAAAGCCGATATCACCCTCTGGAACATGAACAGTCCGGCATGGTTCCCACGCAATAACCCTGTTTCCCTGCTGGTCTATGCAGCCAACAGCAGCTCTGTGGATACGGTTATCTGTGATGGCAATGTCATTATGGAAAACAATGAACTCAGGACGCTGGATGAGGAGCGTATCTGCTACGAAGCCCAGCGCTGTGCCGACAGGCTCACAAAGTAAGTTAATGTTGAGGTGATACCTTGAAAAAGAAGACAAGCGAGGGGAAAACAACCACCCGGCGCAGCCGCAGGACGGCGGCCAGAAAGCGCCCGGAGGAAAGCCAGACAAATCCCGAACGCAAATATGAATTGCTGGGATTGCTGCTGGTGGCCGTCAGCCTCATTTCCATCTGTGGTTTGTTTGGCCTCAACGTCGGCTTTGTTGGGGTGTATTTTGCCAAGTGCCTGCATTATATGTTTGGCGTAGGCGCTATCGTAATATCCCTGTTGATACTGTTAATCGGTTATCAGTATATTGTCAAACATCATGGCCTTGTCTACTCTCCCCGGTTCTTTGGGCTGGCACTGCTGTTTGTCTCCGTTCTGGCTATATGGCACCATTTGGCAGTGCCGCCGGGAGAGGAGATTTTGCCGGACAGCCTGCCCCGGGGAGGCGGCCTGCTGGCCGGCAGTCTGCTGCTGATTTTGCGGCGGTTCTTCGGTGTTGACGGTTCGATTATCCTATTGGGAGCCGGTGTAATCGGCGCCGTCCTGATGTCCACGACCTGGTCTTTGGCCAATGGTGTCCTGCGTACCCAGCGCACTGCGGTACGAGGAGCGAGTGCCACCGGCAAGGCCGTGGCTGTGGCCTATGAAAAGGTCGCTGATGTCAGTGAACGCGTTGAGGAAAAAGTGGTGGAGAAGGTTAAAAGCTCCTTTTACAATCAGGAGCAGGATGACCATTTTTCTGCCGAACCTTTAGAGGAAAAAGCTGAGGCAGCAGCTGCTGCTGAGCCGGTGCCCGTGGTGGCGGCCGCGCCTGCAGCTGAGGAACTGCCGCCTGAGCCTGAGCAGCCTGCCGCAGAGCCATTGCCGAAGTTTACCATTGAATATGGCCGCAGTGAAGACCGTGAACCGCTGGAAGCGGAGCCGGAAATGGATGAACTGCTGGCAGAAGCAGAGCTTGCCGCAATGGAAGAGGCTGAACCGCCTGCACCGGCTATTAACGTGGCTCAGCCCAAGCCGGTGGCGCCCTCGAAAAAGCCCATGAAGGAAGAAGCCAAGCGTACCGCGATGCCTTCCTATGGGGAAATTGCGCCTATTCGTCCGGCAGCGGCCATTCTGGACGGTTCGGAGCAGGCGGCTGCGGCAGAACCGCCCAAGCCGGTAAAGCCTTACGAACTGCCCAAAGTCACGGAGATTCTCAGCAAACACATCAAGAAGCAGAATGTGGCTTTGGAAATGGAAATTGAGGAAAATGCCCGTACATTGCAGCAGACGCTGGCGGACTTTAAGGTAAAGGCCACCATCATCAATGCCTGCCACGGTCCGGCAGTAACCCGTTACGAGCTGGAACCGGCTCCGGGGGTCAAGGTCAGCAAGATTACCAATCTGGCTGATGACATTGCCCTGCGTCTGGCAGCCAGCTCCGTGCGTATCGAACAGATTCCCGGCAAATCAGCCATCGGTATCGAAGTGCCCAACAAGGAGCTGGAAGGCGTACAGCTCCGTGAGGTGCTGGAAAATCCCAAATTTGACAAAGCCAAGTCCAAACTGACGGTCGGTCTGGGCATGGACATCGGCGGTCAGGGGATATTTGCCGATTTGGGCAAAATGCCCCATCTGCTGGTGGCCGGTGCCACCGGTTCCGGTAAATCCGTGTGTATCAACACGCTGATTACCAGCGTCCTCTTCAAAGCCAAGCCCGATGAGGTGAAATTTATCCTTGTTGACCCCAAGATGGTGGAACTGTCCAATTACAACGGTATTCCCCATTTGATGGTGCCGGTAGTCACCGATGCCAAGAAGGCGGCTTCCGTGCTGAACTGGTCCGTACAGGAAATGGAAAAGCGCTATGCCAAGTTTGCGCAAAACGGTGTCCGTAATATGCAGGGGTATAACGACAGTTTCCCCGAGGACAAGATGCCGGCTATCGTCATTATCATCGACGAGCTGGCTGACCTCATGATGGTAGCGCCCCACGATGTGGAGGATGCCATCTGCCGTCTGGCGCAGAAGGCCCGGGCGGCCGGTATTCACATGGTACTGGCTACGCAGCGTCCCTCGGTGGACGTCATCACCGGCATTATCAAGGCCAATGTGCCTTCGCGTATATCTTTTGCGGTATCCAGCCAGATTGACTCACGGACTATCCTTGACCGCAGCGGCGCAGAAAAGCTGCTGGGACGGGGGGATATGCTCTTTTTCCCCATCGGTGCGTCCAAGCCCCGGCGTGTGCAGGGCGCTTTTATCAGCGACGAAGAGGTGGAAAAACTGCTGGACTTCATCCGTTCACAGGGACAGGAAATGGAGCCCAACGAGGAAATCGAAGCCTTTACGGAGCGTGAGCTGGCAGCGGACAGCGAAGATGAGGGCGGCAAGTCCGGCGGCCGCAAAGCCCCGAAAACCGATGAACTGCTCACCGATGCGGTTAATCTCGTCATGAGTACCGGTCAGGCGTCAGCTTCCAGTATTCAGCGTCGTTTCCATATCGGCTATACCAGAGCCGCCCGGCTGATTGATACAATGGAGGAGCTGAATATTGTCGGCCCCAATCTGGGTAGCAAGCCCCGGGAAATTTTAATGAGCAGTGAGCAGGCGCTGGATACTCTGGCGAATGTGTGAGGAGTTTTATTTTGCATATCGTACTTATCGAACCCGAGATACCCGGCAACACAGGCAATATTGCCCGTCTGTGTGCCGCTACGGGCATAGAGCTGCATTTGGTGCGGCCTTTGGGCTTTTCCACCGATGACAAGCATTTAAAACGGGCAGGACTTGATTACTGGCATTTGGTCAAGGTGCATTATCATGATAATTTTGCTCAGGTGCTGGCTGAGTTTCCTGACCATAAGTTTTACTATTGTACCACTAAGGCACCCCACGCCCATACGGAAGTAAACTATGGGGAAGAGGATATGCTGGTCTTTGGCAAAGAATCCGCCGGCATTCCCGAGGAGATTTTAAACGACCACTGGGAAGACTGTGTGCGTATCCCCATGATTGAGGATGCCAGATCCTTGAATCTTTCCAATGCCGTGGCGGTGGTGGCCTATGAGGCTTTGCGCCAGCAGGATTTTGCTTCGCTGGCGGAGAAAGGCCCGGGACTGAGAATGTGGAATAAATGAGAAAGGGAATAGGAAATTGCAGATAAATGAGAAATTCTTGGCGGCCTGCGAAGACATATTAGCTCCTGAGCAGATTTTATTGAATGCCCCTATGCGTGAACACACTACCTTTAAGATTGGCGGTCCGGCAGATTGCCTGCTGCTGCCTAAGAGCATGGAGGAAACTCAGCGTATTCTGTCATTGGTACAGGAATACGAACTGCCCCTGACGATCATTGGCAATGGGTCTAATATGCTGGTGAGAGATAAGGGGATTCGTGGCGTAGTCCTTAAATTTGCACAGAACATGTCATATATTAAGGTTGATGATAATCGCCTGCTGGTGGGAGCAGGCGCGCTCTTAAAGGACGCCGCTGAGGCAGCGGCAGCCCATAGTCTGGCAGGCATTGAGTATGCCTGCGGTATTCCCGGCAGCATTGGCGGTGCTGTATTTATGAACGCCGGTGCCTATGGCGGCGAAATGAAAAACGTGGTGAAGAGCGTCCGGGCTGTTACCCGTAAGGGAGAAGTGAAAAACTACGCCAAGGACGAATTGGAACTTGGCTACCGCCACAGTATCTTCCAGAGCAATGGCGAAGCCATTGTGGAGGTTGAGCTGGAACTCACCCCGGGAAATGAGACAGATATCCGGGCGGCCATTGCTGACTTTACCAACCGCCGGGAAAGCAAGCAACCGCTGGAATTGCCCAGTGCCGGCAGCACCTTCAAACGGCCTGAGGGCTACTTTGCCGGAACCCTTATCGACCAGACGGGCCTAAAGGGGCTGACCGTGGGAGGCGCGCAGGTGTCAACCAAGCATGCCGGTTTCGTGGTCAATGTCGGCGGCGCGACGGCTGAAGACGTGGTAAATCTCATCCATGAGGTGCAGAAACGGGTCAAGGAGGCTCACGGTGTAGAGCTGCAGCCGGAAGTACGCATGATTGGTGAAATTTAATAGCAGGAAAATCAAAGCTCCTCTCAGAATATTACAAGTAAGATTCCGAGAGGAGTGATTTTTATGCGGTTGGAATTTTTAGGTGCAGCTCATACCGTGACGGGGTCATGTTATCTGTTGGAGGCTCAGGATCAGAAATACCTCATCGACTGTGGCATGTTTCAGGGAGCACGGCGGATTCGCGAGCTGAACTATGAGGCCTTCCCCTTTAATCCTGCCAGTATAGACGCGGTGTTTCTGACCCACGCCCATGTGGATCACTGCGGACTGATTCCCAAACTGGTCAAGGAGGGCTTTAAGGGCAGCGTCTATGCCACGCAGGCTACCTGCGATTTAGCGCAGATAATGCTGCCGGATTCGGCCTTTATCCAGCAGTCTGATGCCGAATCCTTCAACCGTAAAAACCAGCGCCGCGGCGAGGAGCCGGTAGAGCCGATTTACACCCTTGATGATGCTGCGGAGGCACTAAAGCATTTTGTACCTGTGTCCTATGAGCAGCAATTCACCTTGGGGGAACACCTGACGGTAAAATATTATGATGCCGGTCATATCATCGGCTCGGCCATAATCGAAATAGTAGTCAGTGAAAGCGGCAAGGAGAGCCGGCTGGTCTTTTCGGGCGACCTTGGCCAGCCGAAACAGCCGATTATCAAAGACCCCACGGTACTGACGGGCGCGGATTTTTTGGTGGTGGAATCCACTTATGGCGACAGGCAGCATCCCGTGTACGACAAGGAAACCCGACTGCTGGAAATCATCAACGACACCATGGACAGGGGGGGCAATGTCATTATTCCCTCTTTTGCCGTAGGCCGTACACAGACGCTGCTGTATTATTTTTACAATCTCTGGAAGCAGGGGCGGCTGGACGGTGATGTCCCCATTATTTTGGACAGTCCGCTGGCCATCAATGCCACCAGCATTTTTATGAAGAATTTTCAGGACTTTGATGAAGAGACCATCAAGATGTTTGGAAACAGCGGGAAAATGGTGGAATTTCCCCAGCTGCGTATCTGCAAGACACCGGAAGAGTCCAGAGCCCTCAACAGTTCGGAAGGCTCGGCAGTCATTATCTCCGCTTCGGGCATGGCCGATGCCGGGCGTATCCTGCATCATTTAAAGCATAACCTCTGGCGTCCCGAATCCACGATTCTCTTTGTGGGCTATCAGGCTGAGGGCAGTCTGGGGCGGCGGCTGGTCGAAGGCATCAAGCGCGTCCGGGTGATGGGGGAAGAAGTCGCGGTCAAGGCCCAGATTCAGGTGCTTAACGGCTTTTCGGCCCATGCCGATACCAATCAGCTGATGGACTGGATCAGCAATTTCCAGAGTCCCAAGCCAGCCAAGGTGTTTATCGTTCACGGTGAGGCGCAGGGGCAGGAGTTCTTAAAAAGCAGGATTCAAAAGGAGTATCAGGGGGAAGTGTATATCCCCTTCCGCGGAGATGCCGTGGTCATTCATGGCCGGGCCTGCGAAGTACAGCCTTCCAATATTCCCGAAGTATCGGTGGAGATGGAAATGGAAGAGCAGCTCCGTATCTTCGATGCCGAGTACCGCAGCCTGCGGCATAAAATCATGCAGCTGGTGGTACGTCAGCCCAAGACGATGGAGCCGCTGCTTAAAGCCATCACCAAAGGCTTTAACTATTTAAAGAAGCTCTGCGCACCGTTTAATATTTAAAGATTGGCATAAAAAAGCCCTTCCACGGCAGTTTGTAAGATACCGTGGAAGGGCTTTTTTTTCTTGCCGGTTACTGGCGGCCGGACTGGCTGTCATCCCAGCAATAACCGCCACCGCGTCCCTGACGACCGCAGCCGCGGCCGCGGCAGTACCAGCCGTCATTGGACTGGTTATCTGTGGCCTGCCAGCAGTACGGTTGACGGCTGGCAGTATTATCAGCCGCCATTACGGGAACGGCACTTGATAAAATAAGTCCGGCAGCAAAAGCAGCACATAATTTTTTCATGATAAACCTCCTGAGTGCAAAATTGTTTTCTTGATGGTATTATTATTACAGATAGATGTGACGAAAGTGTTACATTTTACGGCAGAAATAAAAATTTTTTGCGATATTTGCTGATTAAGGAGGCTTGAACGATGGCACGGTTGCTGATTGCTGATGATAACGGGGCAATCCGGGATATTCTGCAAATTGCCGCCGGTGCGGCAGGCTATGAGACGGTTTTAGCTGCTGACGGTGAAGAAGCATGGCAGTTGTTCGTGGCCGGTGGTATCGACCTTGTTTTGCTGGATGTGATGATGCCGAAACTGGATGGCTTTGAGCTGTGTAAGCGGATTCGCCGGGAGTCAGCTGTGCCCATCATCATGATTACGGCCCGGGGTGACGATTATGACCGTGTTATGGGGCTGGAAATAGGAGCCGATGACTATGTGGTAAAGCCTTTTTCGACAGCGGAGGTCATGGCCAGAGTCAAGGCAGTGCTCAGGCGCTGGCAGGGAAATGGACAGCGCGAAGCAGGTATTGTCTGCGGCAACCTCTGCCTGCAGGAGGAAAACGGCAGGGTAGAGGTTGCAGGACAGGCACTCGCCCTTACGCATAAGGAATATGATTTACTGTACTTATTTGTAACCCATAAGCAGCAGATTTTTTCCCGGGAGCAGCTGCTGGATTTGCTCTGGGGCTATGATTACAGCGGTGATACGCGCACGGTTGACACCCATATTCGCCGCCTGCGTGCCAAGCTGGAAAAGTCCGGCTGTCAGGGGGGCGGTATTGTCACCGTCTGGGGCCGGGGCTATCGCTGGGATTGTGAGGGCGGTCAGGGATGAAGATGTCATTATGGAAACGGATGCTGCTGTATTTTTCGGCAGTGCTCGTGTTATTTTCCCTGCTGATGGGCACAGTGTTTACTTTGCTGTTTGCGCGTCACAGTCAGGAAGTCCATCAGGAGGAAATGCAGAAAAGAGCCGTGGCATTGGCGGCGGCGATTCCGTCCATGAGTGAGGCAAGCGGCTGGCTGCAGGCAGATGGATATCGGGCGGAAGGCATGATGCGCCATGGCCGTGGTCATGGACGTCAGGGCATGATGCGTAACGGCGGCTGGTGCCGGCGGCAGTACAGTGAAGATAAGTCCTTTTTTCGCCAGCTCAACGAGCTGGGAGACGGTGAGGTCTGGCTGGTGTCCGCAGACAGCCGCATGATTCGCTCCTATGGCACCCAAAGCGGCGATACCATGACGGAACTGCCTAAGGAGGCCGAAGAACTTATAGACGCAGCCCTGCGTGGAGAGGCGGTGCACAGTCAGGCCTTTTCTGCCCTGCTGGGGACGCCGTCCATAACGGTGGCAGTGCCGGTATATACCGACGGTGGTATAAAGGGCGTGGTGCTGCTGCATCATTCCCTGAAAAATATGGAAAAAATCCTGTGGCAGGGGCTGCAGACACTGGGAATATCCCTGCTGCTGGCGCTGGCTTTGACCGTAGGCATTGCTTTTGCCCTGACCAGACGCTTTTTACGGCCGCTGCTGCAGATGCAGAAAACAGCCCGTGCTTATGCAGGTGGAGACTACACGGCTCGGACAGGAATAGTTCAGCAGGATGAAATCGGCCTGCTGGCAAAAGACATTGACGCCCTGGGCGCCGAGCTGGAGCAGGCCAGATGTGAACGGCAGGACTTGCAGCGGCAGCGTCAGGAATTTTTGGCAGCCATATCCCATGAACTGCGGACACCCCTGACAATCATGCGCGGCACCTTGGAAATTCTCTGGCAGGATATGGCAAAGACGCCGGAGCAGGAAGAACGCTGCCGGCAGCAGGCTCTGACCAGTCTGTCGGCAATGGAAGCATTGGTGCGTGATTTGCTGGAACTGACACGCCTGCAAAATCCCGGCTTTAAGCTGATAATGGAACCGATGGATGTGACGGAGGCTTTTAGAGAGGCTGTCCAGCAGGCGCAGGTATTGGCTGACAGGAAAGACATCAGGATAAAGGCAGATTTTACGGAACCGCTGCCCCTCACAGGGGATTACGGGCGCTGCCGTCAGCTGCTCCTGATACTGTTGGACAATGCGGTGAAATTCTCTCCTGCCGGTGAACTGGTGACGGTCAGCCAGCGGCGCAAAGATTCCGGCTGGGAATTGGTGGTGGAGGATAATGGCTGCGGCATTGCGCCGGCAGACCTGCCGTATATCTTTACCAAATTCCACCGGAGCCATAACGAGGATAATAAGCAGGGCACAGGTCTGGGGCTGGCCATTGCCCGGGAAATAGCCCAGCGCCATGGCTGGCGTTTATCTTGTGAAAGCCAGCTGGGCAGAGGCAGCAGATTTATCATTACACAGGCGTAAAAAATCCCCCAAGGTGGGCAGTTTTATACTGTCACCATGGGGGATTTTCTTTATGCTTTTTTCGGTTCCGGCAGGAGGAAAGTGGCGGCGGCACAGCACACAGAAATGATGAGAATGACCAGCATTACTGCGGCAATGCCAAAACTGTCAGCGTACCAGCCCAGCGAGGGGACGATAATGCCGCCGATGCTGAAGGATAGCCCCAGTGTCACGCCGGAGGCAAAGCCCAGACTTTTGGCCAGATAGCTTTGCCCCAGCACCACAAAGGCGGCGTATGGCCCCTGCATGGCAAAGCTCATGGGAATCAGCATAGCGTAGACCGCCCAGATATTTTGCGTAAACACGATGATGGCCAGACAGGGAACCAAAAGACAGCAGCCATAGCGCAAAGTGTTGACATACCCCTTGCGGTCAGCCAGCCAACCGCCGACAAGAGTCGCCAGTACACCAGTGATGGAAATGATGGACAAGGTAGCGCTGCCTACGGCATGGCTGGCGCCCAGCACCTGAATACAGAACAGGGGCAGGAAACTGCTGATGGCCGTAAACAGGGTGGAACGGAAGACAATGACGAGGAACAGCCGCGAAAAAGCGTGCCAATCGTTTTGCTGGGGAGCGGCCTGTGTCTGTCTCCTGCCGGCAGGTTCAGCTAAAAGCCGCTGGGATTCCCGGCGGATAGCCGGAGCGGCCAGAGCAATCATAGCCGCCGTGAACAGCGAGGCGATACCGTAAAACGCTGTGCCCTTCATGCCGAAGGTGGTGACTAAAAATACGGCCAGCAGCGGCCCCAGCCCAAAGCCGCCATTACCGCCAACGCTGAAAATACTCATGCCCTGTCCTTTTTTGGCGCCGGCAATGGCATTGACATTACGGGCGGCCTCGGGGTGAAAGATGGAGCTGCCAATGCCCATGAGTGTGACGGCGGCAAAAATGCTCCAGTAATCCGTCACAAAACCAGTGAGTGCCAAAGACAGACCGGCCATCAGCACACCCAGCACCATAAACCATTGCCGGGAGCCCTTGTCCGCCAGCCAGCCAAAGAGGGGCTGAATGACGGAGGAGAGGAATGACGAAGCAAACATTAGCCCCGCAATGGAGGTGTAGTCCATGCCGTATTCACTGACGAAAAACGGCAGCAGAGCCGGCAGGGAACCGCTGTTGATATCCACGCTTAGGTGGCCTGCCGACAGCATATAGAGATACTTTTTGTTCATGGGGAAGTCCTTTCGCGCTTATTGTGGGTCCTGCGCCAGAATCGGTGCCAGCTCCTGCTCATCGGGGGTAATGTAGAGCGTCTTCTGATTGGTAAAGATGACAAAGCCGGGCTTGCTGCCGGAGGGCTTTTTCACATAACGGATTTCCGTGTAATCAACAGGCACCTTTGAGGAGCCTTGTGCTTTGCTGAAATGCGCCGCCAGCTGAGCGGCCAGCAAAAGTGTTTCTTCATTTATATCCTCGCCGCCGTTGCGCAGAATGACATGCGAGCCGGGAATATTCTGCGTATGAAACCAGGTGTCATTAAAACTGGCGGTCTTGCAGGTCAGCTTATCGTTTTGGTAGTTGTTCTTGCCCACGAGAATCTGAGTGCCGTCCGGGGCCGTAAAGCGGAAAGGATGGGAAGGCTTGTCGTTGTTCTTGCGTTTGAGCTTTTCACGCAGATAGCCGCCTTCCACCAGTTCGTTGTGAATCTCTGCGATTTCCCCGATACTGGCTGAGGCCAGCAGGGAGGCCTCGATACTTTCCAGATAAGTAATAGAGGCCTCGCATTCCTGACGTTGTACCTGCAACAGCTCCTGCGCCCGTTTCAGCTTGTCGTACTTCTTGTAGCACAGCTGCATATTCTGAATGATTGTATAACGTTGGTCGAGGGGAATGGTGATTTCCTCGCCGGTCTCACTGTATATATTAACTACGGTGATGGCGGCATCTTCATGGTCATTGTACTGATATTGGTAAGTCATCAGATTGTCGCCGCGGATTTTATATTCCTCCGCGTTTTCGGCGGCCGCGATTTCCTCGTCTAATTTCACCAATTTGTTTTCGGCCCGGTGCAGTTCGTTCTTTACAAGTTTTTTGAACCTGTCCTTATCGGGCAGCACATAGCTGCCCGATAATGCGCTGGCTTTTTCCAGCATCGCGCTGATGTTCGGGAACGAGAGCGTAACGGCGTCACTTAGATAATGCAGGGGGAAGGCAGCCATGGCCAAAACTTTTTGCTGGCTGTCGATGAGAATTACCGGCTGAGGTGATTGTCCGCTGGCAGCCTCACGGATTTCAGCCAGGGCTGCACTTACAGCCTGGAAGTCAACGTCCTCCAAAGCACTAAGGCGAGTGCTGGGCGCAAAACCGCCGAGAAAACAAACTTCCTTTGCCGATACCGGGCCAAAGCCCATGCAGGTGGCCAGCAGTGCCTTGTCCAGACGTTCCTCAGGTGAGTTTGCCCGGAGACGCGCCATAACCTCTGTCATAGGTGTTGTAAAGAGGTCGAGCTTGTCCTGCCCCGGGGGCAGTTCGTAGGTATCGCCCGGGAGCACGGTGCGGACACGGCTGCTGTTGGTGCCAATTTTACGCAGGGCGTCGATGATAACGCCGTCCTGAATCAGAATGATATTGCTGTACTTTCCCATCAGTTCCAGCACCAGCGTTTTCGTGACAATGATACCGCCAGCGGCAATGCTGTCCATATCAATGAGGATAAGACGGTCAAGACCATGCTGGCGTATGGCGGCAATACGGCTGTTTTCCAGCTGTTTGCGCAGTACCATACAAAAGACCGGCGGCTCGGGCGGATTCTCTAAGTTTTTCGTCAGCAGGTGGGCCGTGGGATTCTGGGAATTTATGCTGATATGCAGCTGATGATTCTGCCCCGGCTGTCTGATGGACAAAACGATGGACTGCTTATTAGGCTGGGTTATCTTATCTATGCGCCCCCCGGCGAGAGCGTCATTCAATTCACGCACCAACGGGCGCATGGAAAAGCCGTCAAGACTCATGATGTATCTCCTTAATTTCCGAAATATAGACTATCCTCAATTATACCCCACGGGGAGTTGACCGGTCAAATTGATATGTCAGTTAGGGGCGATTCATGTTATAATTATTAAAGCGAGAGTGTAGACGGAAAGATGCGGAGCATAGAACTAATATGAGTTATCATGACATTGTTGACTTTTGGCAAAGTCAGAATATAACCAGTGGTGCAGAGTTGGAGGTCGTTCTTAACGGGCAGATTATAAACTTTGCTTATCACTCGGGAAAAATCGAAAATGACAATATTACCTACAATGATACCCGGGATATATTCGAACGGGATACGTTGTCTAACTATACTGGTGACCTACGGACAATATTTGAAATTCGCAACGCCAAGGATTCAATGGCATTTGTAGTTGATGCATTTGCTCAAAAAATGACTTTTGACGCGTCATTTTTGAAAAAATTGCAATATGAACTGACAAAAAATACCTATGATGACAGGCGGTATAGCATTGGAGAGCGTCCGGGTGAGTATAAAAAGCATGACTATGTAACAGGGCGTGAAGAAGTTGGCGCCTTGCCTGAGGATGTGGAAGTCGAGGTAGCAGAGCTGCTGGCTGATTTGGCAGAAACTGACCTGATGTCCGCTGAGCATATATTGACTGCGGCGGCGTACTTCCATGCAAAACTGGAAAATATACATCCATTCGCAGATGGAAATGGACGTGTGGGAAGACTGGCAGCTAATTACTTTTTGATGATTCACAATCACCCACCACTTATAATTCACGAAGAAGACCGCAAAGAATATTATGCAGCCCTGGAGGCGTGGGATACGAAACAGGAGTTGAAGCCTATCAAGATATTCTTTAAGGAACAGATTGAAAAGACGTGGGCAAAGCAAATGCGAAGATTGCATAGGGGATAGATATAGAAGTTAAATAATATTTCCTCTGGTGAGGTTAGTAAGAGAGAAAGAATTTATTGATAATGATATGGTCTTTGGAGGGGATGGCTATGAATCAGGATAGCATGGAATTTGTAGTTTACATGATTCACGCCTGTGCTAATAAATGGAAGCGTTCTCCTAAGCAGGTATATGATAAATTGCAGGAGACTGGCTGTATTGACGAATATCTTGTACCTAATTATGATATTCTGCATACGCAGGGCAGTGGTTATTTAGTAGATGATATTAAAGAGTATTTGCGGATAAGAGGGGTAGAGGTATGATTGTCTATCACGGCTCAACAGAGATAATCAAAAAGCCGGATGTGTTGCATTCTTATCGGCTGCTTGATTTCGGGCAAGGGTTTTATGTAACTACGGTTAAGGAACAGGCTTTGCGATGGGCGCGGCGTAAGGCTGGCTTGGGAAAGGATAAGTCAGCTGTAGTTAATCGTTATCAAATGGCTGATGATATTTTTGACTTAAAGCATAAGACGTTTCCAGAAGACTTGTTCGAGTGGATTGATTTTGTCTGCAAGTGCAGGGATGGAAATATAGATTATAAAGAATATGATTTAATTTCTGGTAAGGTGGCAAATGATAAAGTATTTCGTGTTGTAGACTTATACCGTACTGGCATTTGGGATAAGGATAGAGCGTTGAAGGAAATTAAAGCCTATCCCAATTATGATCAGATAGCGTTTATAACGCAGAAAGCTATTGATAAACTGCTGATTTACGATTCTTACTTTGAGGTGTAAGGCATGGATGAAAATGTTTTGGAACAGGTCTATCAGGAAAAATTGGAAGAACGTATTATTGCGCAGATTGCCAAGGAGAAAGCGATATCGCTGGAAAAAGCCATGGACATATATTACGGCAGTGAATTAGCCGATAAAATTCATAGCGGCATGGAGGGGATTCAATATTTGGACTATCGGGTTTTAGTGCAGATACTGGAAGAAACGGAACCTAACAAGTTTTTATCAAATTGACAAGTCAAATTGACAAGTCAATTTCAGGGGGGGCTGACAAGTCAAATTTTGACATGTCAGTCTTTTCTTGTGGGATTTTCTTGACGGTATATCTCTGTAGCGATATACTAATCGTAAAGGGGGCGAGAAGATGATTGTGTTTCATGGTTCGGAGCATATTGTGGAGAAGCCTGTGTTTCATGGTGGAAAGAAGTCAAATGATTACGGTTATGGTTTTTACACGACAGAGAGCCTTGATTTGGCTAAGGAATGGGCTTGCGCCAAGAATACGGATGGTTATGCGAATCGCTATGAGCTGGACATGGATGGGCTGTCTGTCTTGAATCTGAACTCGCCGGAGTATAGCATCTTGAATTGGCTGGCCGTTTTGACGCATTACAGAAGTTACTGGCAAAATGGCAGCATTGCCGAAACGGCAAAAAAATATCTGCAGGAACATTTCTTTATCGACCCGGAGGAATACGATATTATCATTGGCTATCGGGCTGATGATTCCTATTTCAGTTTTGCACAGGATTTTGTGGCTGGGACTATATCGTTGCAAAAGTTGTCGGAAGCAATGCGGCTGGGAAAGCTCGGTGAACAGATTGTGTTGAAAAGTGTAAGAGCCTACACACAAATCCATTTCCAAGGTGCTGATTTTGCTGAGGCACAAAGATGGTATGATAAAAAGTCTGTTCGGGATAGAGAAGCACGGCGGGCGTATCGGAGAAGCAAAGGTACGGCTGATGGTACCGCCGACCTTTACATGCTGGATATTATGAGAGAGGGGATTACCAGTGGAGATTCGCGCTTACGATGAGCTATATTTATCCAGTGCGCAGAATATTTTGGGCCATGCTGTGGATTTTGCTGTGATGACATTGGAGATTGAGCCAAATGTTTTTGGTAATGCGCTGGCAGTTTCTGCGAGCGGTAAGCAGTTTGCGCAGGGAAACCCACGATATGTGGCAGGTATGAACGGCTGTGAATTTGCGCGGGAAGTATTGGCTGATGTGAAAATCTCGTATGCGGATACAGCGGATGCCATGTATCTGGATAAATCGCCGGAGTATTGGGCAGGCTGGGCTTTTGCTTATTATCAATGGCAGGCGGATATATCCTTTATGGAAATAATGAAGGCTGTCTCGTTGGATGATATCATTGGTATGTATCCGGTTTATCATGAAATGGATATAGAAAAGTTTGTTGAGCAGATGAATCAGTTGATGAAGGCAGCATATCCTCATACGCGGTTGCGTAGGCATCGTGATAATTGCAGAATGTCGCAGGCAGAACTGGCGGAGGAATCCGGTGTGCCTTTGCGTCAAATTCAGCTTTTTGAACAGGGACAGCGGGATATCAATAAGACAGCTGCGGTTACATTATATAAACTTTCGAAGGCGTTGTGTTGCAGGATGGAAGATTTACTGGAGTCTTTATAACGCCGTTGTTCCAGTTTTGCCATAGGCAAAACTTCCTCTTGGCGTTTCAACGAGGCGGGAGATATGCTCGCCGCCTGTTTGGGTATTCGTGCCCCACCTGCTGAGGTGGGGGACATTTTCTTGCCTCGTTATAAAGGAGTGAGAAATGCTTTATGGGGCGAAGATCAGATATTAGACTTAATGGAATAAAGTAGATAGGGAAAACGAAGGGCTGACATGTCAATTTGACTGTCAGCCACTTTTTGTTTGCTATTGAATTGCCGTATACAGGTGTTGTGTCATTATTCCGCCATATGTCATATAGAAATGATAGTAGAGCAGCAGCAGTATCAGCACGGCGAGGTTGCTGGCGGTGAAGGTCAGCAGGTAGTAGCCGGGGTTGCTGAAACGTGTTTGCAGGTAGGCTTTGAAGGAAATGACGCTGGCCATGGAGGCGATGATGGTGCCGAGGCCGCCGATATTTACGCCGAGCAATAGCGGCGTGTAAGCGGTGGTGTAATTGGCCAGCAGGACGGTGGCTGGTACGTTGCTGAGGAGCTGGCTTAAAAGAAGTGATACCCAAAACTCGTGGCCGCTGAGCATTTTGGCCGGCCAGCTTTGGAAAAACTCGATGTGGCTGAGATTGCCGACGCCGATGAACAGCAGGGCAAAGAGCAGCAGAAGTTTGTAGTCCGCCTCTTTGTATAAATGGTGGTTAAGCAAGGCAATGGCCGGTATTACGATGATGGCCAGCAAGGTGAAGTCAAGGAGATGCACCACATGAAGAAGGCAGAGGGAAAAGAGCAGCAGCAGGGGAATGATTTTTCTCCAGGGCAGAGTGTTGTCTGGCTGCTGGGGCAGGGTTACATCGCAGTCGGGGAGGCTGAAGGTAGCCAGATAAATGGCAGCACCGCTTATAAGCACAATGGGGGCGGTGATGGCAAGAAATTCTGATGGTTCAAGGCCGTAGTGGGAATAGATGAACAGGTTTTGCGGATTGCCGATGGGGGTGAGCATGCTGCCGAGATTGGCGGCGATAGTCTGCCAGCAGACAGTGGGCACGATGAGGCGTATCCGCCGGGCCTCGGTAAAGACCATAATAGCCAGGGGGACAAAGATAATAAGGGCGACGTCATTGGTGATGAACATGGAGCTGAAATAGCAGCTGAAGATAAAAAATCTTCCCAAGGGACGGCCGGAGGCGCTGCCATGAAACACCTGCTGAAAAATGGCAGCAAAAAAGCCGCTGAGTCTGAGGCCGGCCACAATACACATAAGAAAGAGCAGTAGGCCCAGCAGGGGCAGGTTGATGCGCGGTATGATTTCATTTAAACCGGGAGGCGCGATTAGGCTCGTGACCATCGCCAGTAACAAGGCTGCGGTCAGGTCAGGATTCTGGCGCAGCTTTTGGTATATATACATAGGTAAACTCCTTTGTCGTTTCTAATCAAAGACAAAGTATAACATAATTGGTTGCGTATTCACAGGGGGAATGCTAGAATTTATATATCTTGAAAGACTTAATGAATGGTGGTTAAAAATACATGCTGACAGCCAGCGTCTTTGTCAATATTCCTGTAAAAAGCATAGCCAAGGCTTATACCTACAGTGTGCCAGCCGAGCTTTCCTATTTGGAGGCAGGCTGGCGTGTTTTTGTGCCTTTTGGCGGGCGCAAGGTCGAAGGCTTTATTGTGGCGGTGGCGGAAAAATTGCCAGAGGAACTGGGGGATATTAAGTTAAAGCCCATCGAGGCGGCGGTGGACGAAGAGGCCTGGTTTTCGCCCTTGATGCTGCAGGCGGCCAAGTGGCTGGCAGATTTTTATCTGTGTTCGTTTGCGGAAATGATGCGTCTGTTTATGCCGGGGAAAAGTGGTATCAAGATAAATGTCTGTTATCACGCGGTGGCCGGCCAGGAAGAACATGTGCTCTTGCATATGCCGGGCTATAGGGAGATTTATAGCTGTCTGACAAGTAATCCCGGCAGCAGCAAAAATGAAATTGCCAAGGCCGTACCACTGTCTGGCGTTGATTTGTCGCAGGCCTTAGCAAAGCTCTGTCAGTATGGTGTTATCCGCAAGGAATATATGGCACAGAGCCGGGAAAAGCTGCGCTATGAAAAATATGTCCGGCTAAAGGCGGCCGTTACGCCGGAAATAACGGCCGCGTATAAGCGTAAAAAAGCCCAGCTGCATTTGCTGGAACTATTGGCGGAGACAGAAGGAGGCACGCTGGATTTTAAGGAATTGAAAGCTTTGCAGGTGTCAACCGCCACGGTCAACAATCTGGCAGCGGCAGGTCTGGTGGAAATCGGGCAGAAACGCGTCTTGCGTGACAGTTATGCAGAAAGCCAGAGCTTGCGGCAGGAGCTGGAACTGACCATTGACCAACAAACGGCGCTGGCGGCAATGGAGCCATTTTTGACGGCTGGGAAGTACCATGGCTTTTTGCTCAAAGGCGTTACGGGCAGCGGCAAGACGCAGGTTTATATGGAAATGGCGGCCAAGGTCAGGGCGTCAGGACGGCAGGTCATCGTATTGGTGCCGGAAATCGCGTTGACAGGTCAGGTAGTGATGGCCTTTAAAGGCTATTTCCCTGATGATATTGTGGTCATGCACAGCCGCCTGTCGCTGGCGGAGCGCAATGATGCGGTGGTCCGGGTGCGCCGGGGCGAGGCTGGTATCGTAATCGGTGCGCGGTCGGCGCTGTTCACGCCCCTTGATAATATCGGGCTGATTATCATGGACGAGGAGCAGGATTCTTCCTATAAGCAGGATGAGTCGCCGCGTTATCATGCCAGAGTTGTGGCAGAGGAGCTGGCAAAAATCCATCAGGGGATTTTGTTGCTGGGCAGTGCGACACCGGCAATGGAAACCTATTATCGGGCTAAGCAGGGGGAGCTTACTTTGCTGACTATGCCTAAGCGTATCGGCAATATGCCTTTGCCTGTGGTGCAGTGTGTGGATATGCGTCAGGAGCTGCGGATGGGCAATCGTCATATCCTTTCGCAGGCTTTGCGGCAGCTTATTGAGGAAACCATCGGCAAGGGGCAGCAGATTATCATTATGCTGAACCGCCGTGGCTTTTCCACGTTTGTGATGTGCCGTTCCTGCGGTGAGGTCATCAAGTGTAAGCTCTGCGGTTTGCCGCTGGTTTATCACAAAAGCGGCAAACTGGCTTGTCATCACTGTGATGTGACGGAGCAGGTGCCGGACGTGTGTCCGAAATGCAGCAGCCGCTATATCAAATACTTTGGTTCCGGTACGGAAAAACTGGAACAGGAACTTCATCAGCTGGTGCCGTCGGCGCGTGTTATCCGCATGGACAGGGATACTACCAATACGAAGTTTGCGCATCAGGAAATTTTGGACAAGTTCCGCCGGCATGAGTATGATATTTTGCTGGGGACGCAGATGGTGGCCAAGGGGCATGATATTCCCAATGTGACGGCGGTAGGGATAATCAGCGCTGATTCCAGCTTGAACCTGCCGGATTTCCGGGCGGCGGAGCGCTGCTTTATGCTGATTACCCAGACAGCAGGCCGGGCCGGACGGCATGGGACACAGGGCAAAGTCATTATTCAAACCTACAATCCCGAACATTACGCTGTGACCTGTGGCATGGCTCAGGATTATGAGGGCTTTTATGAGCAGGAACTGGCCATGCGGCAGGGGCTCTTTTATCCGCCGTACAGCCGGATTGTGAAACTCCTGTTTCAGCATGAAGAGGAAGCTGCCGCCAGGAGCAGCGCTAAGCAGCTGATAAATGCCTTCAACAGTCATTTCCAAGGGCAGCAGGGACAGCTGATTATCGGCCCGTCACCGGCGGTTATTGCCAGACTACGGGGCATCTACCGTTATGTGGTGCTGATAAAGACCACGGATATAACGGCGGTGCAGTCTTTTTTGCGCACGGCAGGCTTGCATTTGCGTACAGATGTGGCCATTGATATTGACCCGATTACGATGTTGTAGGAGAGAGAAAAGTGACGGAACTGGAGTGGCTACGGCAGGAAAATCGCAGATTGGCCAGCGAAAATTTGCATTTGCGAACCATGCTGAATGAACATGGCATTGCTTGGCAGGAAAAGCTGGAAGTACAACCCGTTGCGATGAATAAACAGTCTGAGGAACAACGGCGGATACAATTGTTTATGAAGCTCTTTGTTGGCCGAAGGGATGTGTATGCCAAACGGTGGGAAACAGCAGAGGGGCGCAAGGGATATTCTCCGGTATGTGGTAATTTTTGGCAGGATGTTTGTCCTAAGCGTTGGCGTAAGCCGGTGAAGTGCCATGAGTGTAGTGTGCATAAATGGCAGCCCTTTACCGAACATGTAGCCCGACAACATTTGCTGGGAAAGGATGAAAAAGGCAAATCCTTTGTGGCAGGAACCTATGCTTTATTGGAAGATTCAACCTGTAAATTTTTGGTGTTTGATTTTGATGACCATGATGGTTCAGCTTGTTATTGGCAGGATGAGGCTTTAGGGTTAAGAAAAATATGTCATACTTATGGCATAGATTCGGCGTTGGAACGTTCTCGTTCGGGAAATGGAGCACATGTCTGGCTATTTTTTGTCCAGCCGATAGCCACTAAGACGGCAAGACTTTTTGGCCGCTTATTGCTGGAAAAAGGGGCAGAGGTCATGCATCAGACGGATTTTAACACTTTCGACAGGATGTTGCCTAATCAGGATGAGATGCCTGCAGGCGGTTTGGGAAATCTGATTGCACTGCCTTTGCAGGGGATACCACGCAAGCGGCAAAACTCCGTATTTGTTGATGAAAACTGGCAGGCAGTGATTGACCAATGGGCGTATTTGTCCAATATAAAGCCACTAACTGCGGATTTCGTAGCGGAAAAGATAAAGGCTTGGGGCGAAAGCAAAGCTGTAGTTGTCCAAGAAGAGTATGCAGATTATAAAGAGCAGTCAAAACCTTGGGAACGAAAGAGAGTTTTGTCGTTGGAAGCAAAAGACTTTACTGGCAAATTGCAAATAACATTAGCCAATTGTATATATATCCCCAAAGCCACTGTTAAGCCACGCTCGCTTAATCGCATAAGACAGTTGGCAATATTTAGCAATCCGCAGTTTTACAAAATGCAAGCTATGCATTATTCGACTAAACAAATACCTCGGCGTATTCAGTGTTTTCGTGAAGTAGATGATTATGTTACTTTGCCCAGAGGATTGCTGGCTGATTTAACATCATTGCTATCGGAAACTAAAGTCCCCTTTTTTTTTGAGGATTGTCGCAATCAAGGAAATGCGATAAAAGTTTACTTTAAAGGGAAATTGCAATTAGGACAGCAAGAGGCAGCTGATGCTATGCTGGCACATGATGGGGGAATTTTGGGGGCGGCAACTGGTTTTGGTAAAACGGTTCTGGGAACTTACTTGATTGCCAGTCGCAAAGTAAATACCCTGATTTTGGTTCATAATCGAGAGCTGATGCGTCAATGGCAACAGGCTATAGAAGAATTTCTGCAGATTGATGAGATATTACCGATAAGTAAGGGAAAGCGTAAAAACAGCATAGTAGGTACGTTATATAGTGGGCGTGATTCTTTGCATGGTATCGTGGATGTAGCGATGATTTCTTCTTTGGGCCGGGATGATGATGTGGATGAACGATTGCAGGATTATGGCATGGTCATCATGGATGAATGCCACCATGCTGGTGCCGCTACTTTTGAAAATGTGTTGTGGAACGTAAAGGCCAAATATGTTTACGGCCTTACAGCTACGCCCGTGCGTGATGATGGTCATGAAAAAATTATGTTCATGCAGTTGGGGC